>JAESGN010000124.1_pt1 | contig 194238 bp, 167 predicted proteins | sample 9269731 | NCBI WGS metagenome assembly JAESGN01 (sample SAMN15720683, study PRJNA650826) | algae metagenome | isolation source: Mojavia pulchra JT2-VF2 and co-occurring heterotrophs from desert soil | place: USA: Cadiz Valley, Joshua Tree National Park, CA | collected 1998-06-08 | reverse complement strand
CGACGGGATCTGGCGCTGCGCTCAATGGCCAGCTCCACGCCAGCCCCCGTCGCTCACCCCGCCCAGATGGGCAAAACCAACCGTCAGAGTCTACGTCACGCTGGATAGAAGTTGGGGGCAACGTCAACGTGTTTGACCACAGCCTGCAGCGCGGCATTCGCGACATCCGCATCGGGGGCATTTTTGGGTTGGAAAAACGGAAAAGTTTCGACATCGGCTAGATCCACGCCGTTGCGTTCGCAAAGCATCTTCCAGCCACGCATCATGAGGAAATAGCGGGCCAGGCTTGATCTGAGATAGACGGCGGCAAATTTCAGCAGATCCGCATCGTCCTTTTTTCCGGAAATGACGCCGATGCTGTGCGTGAATGAGGCCGGGCCGTCATAATAGACGGCGCGGACGTTCGGCTCCTCTTTTGAGAAGCCGTCCGGGAAAATGACTCGAGGCCCGTCAAAGACCTCCAGCACCTCATCCGTCAGACCGACGACGGTGCGCTGCTCCTCCGGCCATTTCGTGAGCAGGTCCGGATGCAAGACCGGGGAGCCTGCCCTCAATGCTTCGATTGGAACATGAGGCAACCGCTTGAGTGGTCCAGCGTTGACCGCCTCTCGGCTTTTGTCACGAAGATGAATGCCTTTTCGGTTGACCCAACGGCGCTCCTCGCGGGGTCCCTTCCAGAAATCGGCGAATGTTCCGCGCAACGACAATCTGGTCCAAATCGCCAGGTCGTTCGCATCGCCCCACATCAGTGTGACGAGAAGCTGCGGATCCTCCATAATCGACCGCGTCTGAACCGGATGGCGATCGGCCGATTGCATGCTGAGCCGCCCGAGGGCCAGGCTGATGTCCGCTTTGGGAACCCAGTACTCGAAGGTCTCGTTATAGGCGATCCGCCCGGACCGACGAGCGGCGGAAAACACGTGGCAGGTATTTTCCGCCGTCGGAAAGAGCAGGGCCTGAAGATCGCCAAAATTGACCAGCCGCGACGGCTTGTAGAGCCTCAAGGCATGGGCAACGAAGCTCTCGCTGGAGCCGCCAAGGAATTGACCGATGGGGAGGATCAGACAGACGCGACCATCGTCCGTGAGGAATTCGGCAGCCCTCAGCGCATACGCGCCGGCGATCTGGCGACGTGCAAATGGGATCCCGGCCCGGCTGGCCCATGCGTCAGCGGTCGTGACGGTGTCGCCCTCCGGCTCCTTCCAGGGTGGATTCGAGATAATCAGCGAGAAGCGCTTGCCGGCAAAAGCATGCGCGTGTTTGAAAAAGTCGGCGGAATCTCCGTGGACCAAATTGGTGCGCGCCAGAGAGGGCAATTTTACGCCTTCTCTCTCCTGAGCAATCAGAATGTCAGCGGGCTCCAGCCCTTCCAACAGAGATAGGTAGAGGCTGAAGGCGGTCACACGACATGCCATCAGGTTGATGTCGCCGCCGAAGATTCGCTCGGTAAGAAGCTTTCCGCGCTCGGCAAAACTGAGATGACGCCCTTTGCGCGCTTCCGAAAGAGCGATCAGGCGGCGATAAGCCGTGGTCAGGAGAATGCCGGATCCGCACGCCCCATCGAAAATGATCTCGGAGAGAGGGTCGGAGGACGTCGCTAATGCCTGGTCGACGGCCAGCATGGCGAGGTTGCGCGGAGTATAATACGCGCCGTCCTGCGCCTGTTGCTCCGGCGACAGGAAAGACTCGTAGAGACCCGAGAGCAATTCGACAGGGATGTAGCTGAAGTCGTAGTTCCAGAAATCCCCCTGGCCGGTCCGCATATCAGTGCGCCGCAGGAAGCGATCCAGGAGTGTGAAGCCTTCTGTCGCGAGCACAGCCCACGGGTCATGGCGATCGTCGCTCAGAAAGTCGCCGTTGAAATCGGCCCGGAGCCGGTCGATGAGCGCCAGGACACCGTCTCTGTCAGCTGCGGTTACGAGCTCGGTAAGCGTCTTGACGCCGCGCCTGTCGCGGTAGGTCTGGCCCGCTATGTTCCGATGCTCGAGATATGAGATGAACAGTACCTGACCCATCAGGAGCTCTGCCAGGCGCCGACGCTTCCTTTCATCGGGGGTATTGTCGAACCCCTTCTCGGTCAAATGCTCGACCGTGGTGGCAAGGTTCGCCAGCAGTTTGCGGTCGACGCGCGCCTTAATATCGAACCATTTTGGCATGCGGCGCGAAAGGTTCGCGGAAGCCACTTCGAGTGCGGAAAATGGTCCATCCGGTCGGGCTTCGCTAAGGGACAGCGACTGCTCCGCTCGCCTGAGCTTCCGGGCAGGAACGGCGATCGCCTTATCGCCGCGGATCTCGATCACTATGGTGGCGAGATTCTGATTCCAGATGCGCTTGCGAATTTCGTCGAGGGCTTTGGAAGTGAGCGGTTGCCCGTCATTTCCTACGAAAACGACGGTCGGCACGCCTTCAACATCGAATACCGCCTGCGCACGAATGGCGCCGTCTGTCCTAAGCAGCGTTTTGATTTCAAGGGCATAGGGGTGGGCGTCAGGGATTTGCTCATCCCGGCGATGCAGGACGGCGGTCTCGGCGGCATAGCCGAGCCTCTCGAGCCATTCTTGCACAGCAATCGTCGTCACAGTCTCAATCTTTCAGCGCCTGGAACATAACATGAACATATAAAGCTCGGGAGGCCAATATCTGACTTGTCCAGCCGATTGGCGGAGGGCGGTCATGCCGATCGTCTCTGAGCCGAACGTGTCTCGCTCAAAGTTTTGGAAGCGCCTTTTTGGCGATGCAGGTTTGGCAGTGAAAACAGGTCAAACTGCCCATCGGCCGCAGCTTGATCGGGGAGGGCAAACCCGTCACGGATGATTGCGAGATGTGGATCCAGGTGTAGGAGCAGCACGTCGCCAAGGGCCGGACGATTGTCGTCGTCAACCAGGCTCCATGCGCCATCAGCTCCCAACGCGAGACGCTTACCCCACAGTGCGAGAAATGACGTTTTGCGAAGCTGGGCTCTGAGCTCGGCGAAGAAGATTTTGTGAGCCTCCAGTTCTAATTTGAACTGGCTCTTCAGTCGGTCAGCGATAAGGAGCACAAGGATTGTCTGCCAGCTGAACTTGGCAGGCGAGCCCTTTTGCCGCGGTCGTACGTCAGCTGAGATGAGGGCACGCCGGTTTGTCCATTCGCGGAGCTTTTCCGTCGAAAGGCCTGTTAGCTGCGAAGCGACGGGCGTCGTGACGAGTTGCAGAAGACCCTCCCCCAAGAATGGGCGGGATACCCGACCTTTCCGGTAGAACGGGTATCATACCCGGACTGGGAGATAAACCGCTTCGCCGCGGTTTTGACTAAACGATAAGGCAGCCGCTCTCGGCGGCATTTGCATTTCGCATTTGCATTCCTATGAATGCCCACGCAGGTCGCGAGTTGAAAGTGCTCGCTCGGACATGAAGATGGCTTCAGGGACACGGCCAAATTCGTGGCCGGGCAGCGTTAGCTGTTTTCCAGCAACTTTCATTGAAGGATTATTTTTTTGATGTTTATCCCATGGGTAAAGATCAAGAAAAAAGGCAAAGCCTGGTCGGTGACCATTGGCTTCGCCTTCTTCTGATCGCGAACTGCTGTCGTCAATTATGACGACAGGCGCCGGGAGTTACCGCTCCCGGCGCCATTTGTCATCTTACAGGGATTTCTCTCTGTCGTCCAACCGCTTATACATCCTGAGGAACGTCATCCCCTTAGTGGTTCTGCTTGAGCTGGAGTGCTCGCAGCCAACAATCGTCGCGATGCCGTTCGCCTGAAGCAGCGTCCGAATTATCTTCGATCTCGGTCTTACGCGCCGGTTTCGTTCTGCCGGAGATTCAGACCTGTGCGAGCCTCTTCCAGGGCATACCAACGCTCATCGCGAGGCATCCGAGCGCGGCGTAGGGGTTCGGCTGAGACGAAGAGCATCCTTCTTCGGAATGCCAGTGGGCTCTCAGCCAGGAGAAATGGCTTCTCATGATCAGTGCCGGGAGGAAACCATGGTTTGGTCAGGAAGCGAGCCTTGCGATCGGTCCATTGGGGCGGGTGCCCCAACTTCCATCGGCGTGCAAGGTGCTCCCCGACGGCGCCGATGAAGGCATCGGATTGTGCACTCCCTAGAAGGGGCGGTTCGTCCTCAATTCGCCGCGCTCGACTCTCGACATCCGGGTCGAGGTAAAACTCATCGAGAAACTCGTGCAGCGCCACGGTCAGGCTCTGCTCACCTGATGCCGCCCGGTTCACGAGCTCTGCGAGCGTTCCAGGTCGCGTGGCGTTTGACATCGCCGCTAGGCTCCTTGTCGTATTGAAGGATGTCGTCGATCTTCGCGAGGACACGATTATCGATGCCAGGAATGGTGGGGAAGAAATCCTTCACGAGGCCCATGAGGGCATTGCTAGTGCGAAGGCGGGTCACCCGCATCAAGCGTGCGATATCGTGACGGTCACGTTGAGCCCCGTCGAGATCCTCACGCCGGGAGGCGATCAGCTTCATCGCCAGAATGTACTCGGGAGTCGGCAAAAAGACCCGCAGACCAGGCGGACTATCGTCTCTTGGATATTCACCGAAGGCAGTTAGCTGTGGCTGCCGGTTGCCCGGTGCTCCGACAAGAAACTTTACTGATTGGTTGAGCCAATCATCGGGAAGATTTCGTTTTCGCGCGATAGCGTCGGCGGCCTCGTACAAAAACGCTGGTTCGGCGATGAAGACAGAATCCACGTCTCGTGTGACCTCCCGAATATCGGTGGCCAGTAGAAGGCAAGCCCCTACGTAAACTGCGATCTCCGCGACAAGCCCGCGCGCTCGGGTCATCTGGCCAAGATCATCGAATGCAAATTCGAGGGTATCCCTCGTAAGCTCCGTCGGCATCGGGGTACTCGGGTTGCCAAAATCCTAGCAAGTGATGCTCGGTCGAAGCACCGCCAATCCTGCAGGTTAAAGCTAGCGACGCGTCCCTAGCAGGGCGTTGAAGAAGGCGCTTTCCGGGGCGTTATTGACATGATTCATTGGCTCCGGCGGGGTTCGGAGCGCGATGCATGCGGGGCGGGGACGAGCAGACGGGCGAGTTGTACAGCTATGTCGATCTTGAGGCACGGGTTCGGCGGGATCATCCGTTGCGGGCGATCCGGACGATCGTGAACGAGGCGCTGTCGGCGCTGGAGCGTGATTTCGCGGCGCTGTATTCGCCGATCGGGCGACCGTCGATTCCGCCGGAGAAGCTGCTGCGGGCCCTGCTGTTGCAGGCGTTCTATTCGGTCCGCTCGGAGCGGCTCCTGATGGAGCGGCTGGACTACGATCTCCTGTTTCGCTGGTTCGTCGGCATCGGCGTCGACGACGCGGCCTGGGATCATTCGGTGTTCTCGAAGAACCGCAACCGGCTGCTCGCAGGCGACATCGCGGCGAAGTTCCTGGGCGCGGTGCTGGCCCAGCCCAAGGTGAAGCAGCTTCTGTCGACGGATCACTTCTCGGTCGACGGCACGCTGATCGCGGCCTGGGCGTCGATGAAGAGCGTCAAGCCGAAGGATGGCTCGGGCGAGCCGCCGGCCAGCGGCGGACGCAACGCCGAGGCGGACTTCCACGGCGAGAAGCGCTCGAACGCGACGCATGGCTCGACCACCGACCCGGACGCCCGGCTCTACCGCAAGGGGGCGGGCAAGGAAGCGAAGCTCTGCTTCATGGGGCATGGGCTGATGGAGAACCGCCACGGCCTTCTGGTCGACGCCTGCCTGACGCAGGCCGATGGGCATGCCGAGCGGGTGGCGGCGCTGCACATGATCGAGCCGCGCGCCGAGCGGCCGCGGGCGATCACGCTCGGCGCCGACAAGGCCTATGACACGCAGGACTTCGTCAACGAGTTGCGTTCGATGAAGGTGACGCCGCATGTCACCCGGAACACGAAGGGGCGCAGGTCGGCGATCGACGGGCGCACGACCCGCCACGGCGGCTATGCCCTCAGCCTGCGCATCCGCAAGCGGATCGAGGAGGCGTTCGGCTGGATCAAGACCATCGCCGGGCAGGACAAGACGAAGTTCCGGGGCCGCGACCGCGTCGGGTGGGCCTTCACCTTCAGCGCCGCCGCCTACGACCTGGTGCGATTGCCCAAGCTCATCGCGGGAGCATCCTGATGGCCGCCCGCGACGGCGCCCTGAAAGGCCGTTGGCGGATCGTCCAATCCGATCTGTCGGGGGCGGACGATCTCGACTTCCTCGGACCCGCGACGATCGCCTTCGACGATCATGGACATGGCGAGATCACTGTCGGCGCGCTGACGGCCGCACTCCGCCTCGAATACGCTCGCACCATCGTCTTCTTCCGCTGGCACGGCTCGGATGACATGACCGAGGTCACGGGAGAGGGCTCCGCCGAACTCCCGGACGACGGCACCATCGAGATCGAATTGACCTATGACGACGGTGACGACGTCATCCTCAAAGCCGTCCGTCAGCCGACTTCTTCAACGCCCTGCTAGTTGGATTTTGGCGCCGGCGTTGGGGGCGGAGGCGCCGGCGTTGGGGGCGGAGCCGGCGGCGCTGAGGGGGGCGGAGCTGGGCGCGGGCCATACCCTCTCTGCTCGCGATCATCAGACATCTGCCGCCGCCTTACGTTGCCGAAACCATCCTTTCGACCGCGCACGCTTTTCTCCTTCGGTCAAGAAATGGGCCTGAGAAAAGGCGTACCAGTGCATGAGCAGCCGCTGGAGCCACGTGACAACCAATCGATCTGCCCGTCCATTTGTGGAGCCAAGTGCATCGACCGTCTCGTTGTAAGCCACGGCGTCTAGGGCACGAAGGGTTGCAGGTTCGTCCGCATAGATTCTGACCATCTCAGCCTCTAGCTCGGAGAGAAATTCTTCGGTATCCGGCCTTTTCTCTTCGATTTTCGCAATCACCTCATAGAATCGGCGTTGCAAAAACTCATGGGTTCTTGCGCGGCCCGACCAGTCATATACGAGTTGAAGCGCGCCAGTCACAGCGACAAGGAAACCAATCGCGGCCGACGTTGCGCCAACTTCCATGGTCGGAAGCTGCTTGAGGAAAAAGTCTTTTCCCAAATCCGCCGCCGCAGTCGTTCCCAGGACGACGACGAGAAAATTAGCCGTCTTCGACCACGTGTCGAGGCGTCGCTGCCGCGCCTTGTGGTAGTGAGCATTTCGTAGAGCGTCGAACCTGAGGTTCCACGCGCGCCGCGACAGCCCCGAGCTGTAGTTCAGCTTTTCGGTTCGTGGTGTCTGCTCAGTCTCCGATTCAGATGTAATCATCAGGTGTCTTTCGGTTTGCTGCCACGCGGCCGCGGGCCTGGTGGTGGTCGCGGGCCAGGGCCACGCTTCGATGTTGTTACGTATACCTCAGAAGGCGCACTCCCTAAGGCGTTCGCTAGTGCGCGATCTTGGGTGCGATTTAACCGCGTTCCCTTTGAGCTCCGGATTCCCAATGCAAACTCAATGGTTTTTATGCGAAGCGTGAGTAAGCGAAATAACCGCGGTCCATATATTGTATCATTGCGCCCCCGAATGCGGAGATGCTCCCGACGGCTGCGGAGCTGTTCCAATTCGCGCTTCAGCTCTTCTGCGTCAGCATCACTCAATAAGCGCGAAGAACGGAGAACTCGCTTTTCAAGATCGACTGCGCTGACGGATTGGGTCTGATGAGATGGTTGTTTAAATCTTCCGCTGAAAGACTTTCGCGCCACTACGACTGCCCACAACCTGCGTCTCAGCTTGATCAAAGCAGCGAGGAATTTCGCTCATCACTGCCTTGAATCCGGTGCAATGCTCGTAGCTAGAGTCGGGCAACCCATCAATCCTAGCGGGCGCTCCTTAGCTCGTGTTTTCAAGATGCTTCCCCGTCGCGGGGGTCATAGCGGTTGGCTACGTCGGTGAAAGTTCTGAACAAAAGGACGCAGACTACGAGGCCGCATCGAACGAAAGACGCCCGGCCTTGGCCGAGCGTCGTGTCATGATTTGCGGAACTTTTCCTGCAATCGCGGCAACACTATGCCCCGATTTTCAACAATCAATACACGGAGTAACTAGCTACAGCCGGTCGTGCTCCCGCACGTATTGCACTTCAGGCAGGTGCCGTTGCGGACCAGGGTGAAGTTGCCGCATTCGCCGCACGAGTCGCCGACATAACCCTTCATGATCGCTTCGGCGCGCCGCTCGGAGGCCGTCGGCTGGGCTGCCGGAGCGGCGAAGCCGAGCTTGGCCATTTCCGCCTCGCCATAGGTCTCTGGCTCCTCCTTCAGAGCCGTGGCGCCGGCGGTGGCGAGGCCGGTCGTGGAGGCGACCGAGCGGGCGACCGCGTCGTTCGCAGCATGGCTTCCCTGGCCGCCGCCCTGGATGGCGAGCAGGTTCATCGGCTTGCCGCGGCGGAAGCCGGTCGAGGCGAGGGGGGTCGAGGTGATCGGAGCCGCATCCGGCGCCTTGTCCTGGCCGACGCCGCCGCCCATCACGTCATGGCCGATCTCGCTCGGGTCGACATGGGCGAGGTCGTTGCGGCCGAGATAGGAGATCGCCAGCTCGCGGAAGACATAGTCGAGGATCGAGGTCGCGTTCTTGATCGACTGGTTGCCGGCAACGAAGCCCGAGGGCTCGAAACGGGTGAAGGTGAAGGCCTCGACATACTCCTCCAGCGGCACGCCGTATTGCAGGCCGAGCGAGACCGCGATGGCGAAGTTGTTCATCATCGCCCGGAAGGCCGCGCCCTCCTTGTGCATGTCGATGAAGATCTCGCCGAGGCGCCCGTCCGAATACTCGCCGGTGTGGACATAGACCTTGTGGCCGCCGACTGTGGCCTTCTGGATGTAGCCGGTGCGGCGGTCGGGCAGCTTCTCGCGCTCGCGCTTGCGCTCGATGCGCTCGACGATGCGCTCGACGATCTTCTCCGAGATCTGGGTGGCGCGCGCCGCCATCGGCGCCGCGACGAGCGTCTCGACGGCGTCATCGGCCTCGTCGTCATCGTCCGAGATCAGCGCCGAGTTCAGCGGCTGCGAGAGCTTGGAGCCGTCGCGGTAGAGGGCGTTCGCCTTCAGCGCCAGCTTCCACGAGAGCATATAGGCGCTCTTGCAGTCCTCGACCGTCGCCTCGTTCGGCATGTTGATGGTCTTGGAGATCGCGCCCGAGATGAAGGGCTGCGCCGCCGCCATCATGCGGATATGGCTCTCGACCGAGAGATAGCGCTTGCCGATGCGCCCGCAGGGGTTGGCGCAGTCGAAGACGTTGTAGTGCTCGGTCTTCAGGTGCGGGGCGCCTTCCAGCGTCATCGCGCCGCAGACATGGACGTTGGCTGCCTCGATCTCGGCCTTGGTGAAGCCGAGGAAGGGCAGGAGCTCGAACGACATGTCGTTGAGCTTCTCGGCCGGGACCTTGAGCGTGCCGGTGAGGAAGTCCTCGCCCAGCGTCCACTTGTTGAAGACGAACTTGATGTCGAAGGCGCTCTTCAAGCCCTTCTCGATCGCCTCGATCTTCTCGTCGGTGAAGCCCTTGGCCTTGAGCGAGCCCGGGTTGACCCCTGGCGCCTGCTTCATCGAGCCGTGGCCGACGGCATAGGCCTCGATCTCGGCGATATCCGCCTCGCGGTAGCCGAGCGCACGGAGCGCATCCGGAACGGCGCGGTTGATGATCTTGAAGTAGCCGCCGCCGGCGAGCTTCTTGAACTTCACCAGGGCGAAGTCGGGCTCGATGCCGGTGGTGTCGCAATCCATGACGAGGCCGATCGTGCCGGTCGGCGCGATCACGGTCGCCTGGGCGTTGCGATAGCCGTAGCGCTTGCCCTGCTCCAGAGCCTCGTCCCAGACGATGCGGGAGCGCTCCGCCATGGTGACGGCCGAGCCGCCGAGGCGGGCGAGCGTCGCATGGTCGAGCGGGACCGGGGTGACGCTCAGGCCTTCATAGCCATCGGCGAGACCGTGAGCCGCGGTGCGGTGGTTGCGGATGACGCGCAGCATGTGGCTGGCGTTCTTCTTGTAGCCGGGGAAGGGGCCGAGCTCGCCCGCCATCTCGGCCGAGGTCGCATAGGCGACGCCGGTCATGATCGCGGTGAGCGCGCCGGCGAGCGCCCGGCCCTCGTCGCTGTCGTAGCCGAGGCCCATGGTCATCAGCAGGCCGCCGATATTGGCGTAGCCGAGGCCGAGCGTGCGGTACTCGTAGGAGAGTTCGGCGATCTCGCGGCTCGGGAACTGCGCCATCGTCACCGAGATCTCGAGCACGACCGTCCAGAGCCGGCAGAGATGCTCATAGGCCGCGACGTCGAAGGCCTTGGTTTCGGTGTCGTAGAACTGCAGCAGGTTGGCCGAGGCCAGGTTGCAGGCGGTGTCGTCGAGGAACATGTACTCCGAGCACGGATTGGACGCCCGGATCCGGCCGGAAGCCGGGCAGGTGTGCCAGTCGTTCATCGTCGAGTTGAAGTGCAGGCCGGGATCGGCCGAGGCCCAGGCGGCGTAGCCGATCTTCTCCCAGAGGTCGCGGGCCTTCAGCGTCTTGTGGACCTTGCCGGTGGTACGGGCGGTCAGGTTCCAGTCATTGTCGTTCTCGACGGCGCGCAGGAAGTCGTCGGTCAGCGAGACCGAGTTGTTCGAGTTCTGGCCGGAGACGGTGAGATAGGCGTCGGAATCCCAATCGGTGTCATAGGTGTCGAAGGAGATGTCCTTGTAGCCCTGCTTGGCGAACTGGATGACGCGCTTGATGTAGTTGTCCGGCACCAGCGCCTTGCGGGCGAGCTTGATCTCGCGCTTCAGGGCCGGGTTCTGCTCGGGATCGAAGCAGCTGTCGCCGTCGCCTTCGCAGTTCACGCAGGCCTTGAGCACGGCCTTCATATGCTTCTTGACGGTCTTGGAGCCGGTGACGAGGGCGGCGACCTTCTGCTCCTCCTTCACCTTCCAGTCGATATAGGCCTCGATATCCGGATGGTCGGCATCGACCACGACCATCTTGGCGGCGCGGCGGGTGGTGCCGCCCGACTTGATCGCGCCGGCGGCGCGGTCGCCGATCTTGAGGAAGGACATCAGGCCCGAGGACTTGCCGCCGCCGGCGAGCTTCTCGCCTTCGCCGCGCAGCATCGAGAAGTTCGAGCCGGTGCCGGAGCCATACTTGAACAGGCGGGCCTCACGGACCCAGAGGTCCATGATGCCGCCCTCGTTGACGAGGTCGTCCTGCACGCCCTGGATGAAGCAGGCATGCGGCTGGGGGTGCTCGTAGCTCGACTTCGACTTCACCAGCTTGCCGGTCTTGAAGTCGACGTAGAAATGGCCCTGGCTGGGGCCGTCGATGCCATAGGCCCAGTGCAGGCCGGTGTTGAACCATTGCGGCGAGTTCGGCGCGACGCGCTGGGTCGCGAGCATGAAGCGCAACTCGTCATGGAAGGCGGCGGCATCCTCCTCGGAGGAGAAATAGCCGCCCTTCCAGCCCCAATAGGTCCAGCAGCCCGCAAGGCGGTCGAAGACCTGCTTGGAGGAGATTTCGGAGCCGTAGCGCTCGCCCTCGGGCAATTCGGCAAGAGCCGCCTCGTCGGCAACCGAGCGCCAGAGGAAGGAGGGAACGTCGTTCTCCTCGAACTTCTTCAGGCGCGCCGGCACGCCGGCCTTGCGGAAATATTTCTGCGCGAGCACGTCGCTCGCCACTTGCGACCAGGTCTCGGGGACCTCGATGCCTTCCAGCCGGAAGACGACGGAGCCGTCCGGGTTCTTGATCTCGCTGACGGCCGATCGGAACGGGATCGCGGAATAGGGCGACTGTCCGGCGGTGGTGTAGCGGCGCTCGATGCGCATGATCTTCGTCCCTTGATCTGCCGCGGGTGGATGCCCGCGCGGCCGGTTGATCACCGGCTCCTGATGTCGGCCAACTCGGTTTGATGCCCCGTGGGTCCTGGCGGTGTCGTCCCGCCTGTGGGCCCGGTCGCGGCCAGAGCCGTCCGCGCATATCCGTTCGCTTCCACGATCTCTCGCGGATGCGGCGGCAGGCCCGGACAACTCTGGGAAACTATGGTCTCGCCGTTTCCAGAGGCGTCTCCGCCAGCCGTCATGCGATAGTCAAAATCTAGTCCCGTCGCACCCCTCTCGTCAAGGAATAGTGCGGGTCGATCCTTGTGGACACGACATCTGGTATGAATGTGTGAGTTGTGGGGATAAGTTTCAAGGCGCTGGCTAAGCCTTGGAAATGGCGGGAAGAATCACCGCCGCGCGGCAAGATTGCCACAGAGCCGCATGAAGCGCAGTCCCTAAAATCCCCGCTATTCATGGTTGACGAGGCGTAAATGCGCGTTCGTCCGAGCGGTCTTGCAGATGCCGGTTGCGTGGACCGTCGCAAGTGCTTGAAGTCGGGGCATTTCGGCTGCCCGATTGTGGCGCTGACTGAGTCGAATCAAGGCGAAAATCCGGCAAGATGATTCCGGCGGGGGCTGACAGAATCAGGCGTCGGCTGGCGCTGATTGCGCCACCGCTTTGTCCAGGCTGGGCTGCAAAGAACCGACCGATCCCGAACGCCGGCGCCGATTCTGCCGTCGCCCCCGTTTTCGAGCTCAGGCGCTAGACGCTGAAGCCGGGCCGGCGCGAGACGCTGATCGTGATCTTCGATGCTGTCACGCGGGGCGGCCACGTCGCTGCGGACTGGACAGGGGCGGGCGCTGCCGCCATAAGTCCGCAACAGACGCGCACGCATTTGCGAGCGCGCGAGTGCATGGACTGAGGACGATGAAGAACTGGCTGCTGCAGATCTTCACCTGGTGGAACGGCCAGACGATCGGCACGCGCTTCCACACCTGGCGCTTCGGCGAGAGGGTGGGCGAGGACGAATTCGGCAATGTCTATTACCGCACCAAGGGTGGGGTGAAGGACAAGGCGCTCGGCTTCCAGCGCCGCTGGGTGGTCTATAACGGCCCGATCGAGGCGTCGAACATCCCCGCCGGCTGGAATGGCTGGCTGCATCACACGGTCGATGTCGCTCCCTCCGAGGAGAGCTACCAGCCGCGCGAGTGGCAAGAGCCGCATCAGCAGAACTGGACCGGCACGGCGCTGGCCTATCGGCCCCAGGGCTCGACGCTGGCCGAGGGCGAGCGCCCGGCCGCGACCGGGGATTACGAGGCCTGGACGCCGGGTCGCTGAGGCTCCCGCTATCGGACCGCTCCTGCCGGGGCGGCCTTTTTGATGGGCGCAAGCTTCTTTCCCGGCGCGCATGATGGTTCTTCTGCGCGGCGGCGTGGGGCGGCGGCGCGGTTTCCGATGCAACGCCCTTTTTCCGCTGCCTTCGCCGTGTTACTGCGCCTCGTCGCGCCATGTCCGCGATGCCGGAGAGATTCGCGCCAGCATGCCGTCCTTGTCCCGTTTCCCGATTCTGGCTGGTCTCGCCGCGAGCGCTCTGACGATGACGGTTGCCGCCGGCCCGGCGCTGGCCGACCGCATCAAGAACCCGACGGCGATTTTCGCCGGCCTCGACAAGATCACCGGCCGCATCATCTCCTTCGAGGTCTCGATCAACGAGACGGTGCAGTTCGGCGCCCTCCAGATCACGCCGCGCGTCTGCTGGACGCGCCCACCGACCGAGGCGCCGCGCACCGATGCCTTCGTCGAGGTCGACGAAGTCACCTTCAACAACGAATACCGCCGCATCTTCTCCGGCTGGATGTTCGCCGACAGCCCCGGCCTGCACGGCGTCGAGCACGCGATCTACGACGTGTGGCTGACGGACTGCAAAGGCGGGACCGAGGTGATCGTCGATCCGAAGGAGCCCGAGCCGCCTCCGCCGACGGACGACCAGCGCAAGCCGCGCACGACCCCGCCGCGCGACGTCAACCAGCCGCCGCCGGGCGGCGGCCGCATCGATGTCGAGCCGCCGCGCGGCGTGCCCGTGCAGCCGCAGCGGCCGAGCCAGCGCTTCTTCCCGACCAATCCCGTCCCCGGCCGCGATCCCACCGGCGGCGGCTGAGGCGTGGAGCCCGCGCCTGCCGACAAGGGAGCGGGGCGCGAGAGCAGGCGCATCCGGCGCCTGCGCGGATATCTGGCCGAGCTGCGCAAGCGCCTCCCGGTCAGGCGGCGCCTCGCGGACGGTCTCGAGCACGCGCTGATGTCGACGGTCGCGGCGCTCGCGGCCTATCTGCCGACGCAGGCGCTGGGGCTGCGCGAAGGCTTCTGGGCCGCGATCACCGCCATGGCTGTCGTCCAGACCGAGTTTGGCGCGACGCGCACGACAGCCCGCGACCAGTTCGTCGGCGCGGCCATCGGTGGCGTGATCGGCGTCGCGGTGGTCCTGACGACCGGGCAGCACATCGTCAGCTATGCCATTGCGGCGGGGCTTTCGGTGCTGGCGGCTTGGCTGCTCAATGTCGCGACGGCGGCACGCCTCGCCGGCATCACGGCCACCATCATCCTGCTGGTTCCGCATCCCGGCACGACCGCGCAGGTGATGATGCTGTCGCGCGTCTTCGAGGTCGGCTGGGGCGTCAGCGTCGCCATCGTCATCGTCTGGCTGGCGGAGCGGCTCGATCCGCGCCGGCCGGACTGATCAGCCGCGCAGCACGGCCAGCGCGTCCGCTCCCCTGATCTGCGCCGCAGCCGGCCAGGCGAACCAGTTGCCGCGCTGCTGCAGGGCCTCTTCGAGCCTCAGGCGATAGGCATCGCGCGGAATCTCGATGGTGCCGAACTGGGCGAGATGGCCGGTCTGGAACTGGGTGTCGAGCAAGCGGTAGCCGCCATGGCGCAGCCGCGCGACGAGATGGACGAGCGCCACCTTGGAGGCGTCGGTCTCGCGGTGGAACATGCTCTCGCCGAAGAAGGCGGCACCGATCGACAGCCCGTAAAGCCCGCCGACGAGCCGGCCCTCGCGCCAGCACTCGACCGTGTGGGCATGGCCGAGAGCGAAGAGCGCGCCGAAGATCTCGCGGATGCGCCCGTTGATCCAGGTCTCCGGCCGGTCCGGCAATGCCTCGGCGCAGGCGGCGATCACCGCCGCGAAATCGCTGTCGACACGGATCTCGAAGCGGTCGGAGCGCACTGTGCGCGCAAGCCGCGCGGAGAGGTGGAAGCCGTCGAGCGGGATGACGCCACGCCATTCCGGCTCGACCCAGAACAGGCCTGGATCGTCGGCGGTCTCGGCCATCGGGAAGATGCCGGCCGCATAGGCGCGCAGCATGATGTCCGGCGTGATGGCGGGCGTGCGCACGGGGACGGAACGGGCTTTCATCCAGGGATGGGAGCGCGGGGCGCTCGGCGAGTCAAACGCGTTCGCGGCTCTGCTCGGTATGGAGCTGCCGGCGGGGGCGCGTCATCCCGGACAAGCGGCGCAGCCGCGCCGACCCGGGATCCATGCCGGAGCGGTGCCGAAGAACGTTCGGGCATGGATCCCGGGTCTCCCTTCGGTCGCCCAGGATAACATGCGCGAGAGATGGAAACATCAGACAGCACTTGCAGATGTTTCCATAGAAGGCTGATCTCTCAGCCTTCCGTCGGCTCCGCACCCGGCATTTCGTCGCCGGTTTCCTCGTCGCCTTCGCTCTCGCCATCGTCGTTGATGCACTCGACCGAGACGACCTTCTCGTCCTTGGCGGTGTTGAACACGGTCACGCCCTGCGTCGAACGGCCGGCGATGCGGATGCGGTTGTCCGGGCCGGCATCGACCGGCACGCGGATGAGCTGGCCGCCATCGGTGACGAGCATGAGCTGGTCTGAGTCCACCGCCGGGAAGGAGGCGACGAGCTTGCCGTTGCGGTCGTTGACGACCATGGCGACGATGCCCTTGCCGCCGCGCCCGGTCACCCGGTACTCGAAGGAGGAGGTGCGCTTGCCGTAGCCCCTCTCCGAGATCGTCAGGATGAACTGCTCGGCCGCGCCCATGGCGGCGTATTTCTCCTGCCCGAGCTCGATATCGCCCGAGGCGCTCTCCTCGGCATCGGCCTCGGCTACAGGAACGGCCTCCGTCGCCTCGTCGGCCTCGCCGTTGAGAGCACGGCGGTTGGCTGCGGCGCGCTTGAGATAGGCGGCGCGCTCGTCCGGGGTGGCGTCGAGATGGCGCAGGATCGCCAGCGAGATGACCTCGTCGTCCTTGGCCAGGTTGATGCCGCGCACGCCGGTCGAGTCTCGACCCTTGAAGACGCGCACCTCCGGCACCGCGAAGCGGATGCACTGGCCGTTGGCCGTGGTCAGCAGCACGTCGTCATTCTCGGTGCAGATCTGCACGTCGACGATGTGGTCGCCCTCGTCGAGCTTCATCGCGATCTTGCCGGCGCGATTGACGTTGACGAAGTCGGAGAGCTTGTTGCGGCGCACCCCGCCCGAGGCGGTGGCGAACATCACATCGAGCGTCTCCCAGCTCGCCTCGTCCTCCGGGAGCGGCATGATCGTGGTGATGCGCTCGCCGGCCTCGATCGGCAGCATGTTGACCAGCGCCTTGCCGCGGGCGTTCGGCGCCGAGAGCGGCAGCCGCCAGACCTTCTCCTTGTAGACCTGGCCTTCGGAGGAGAAGAACAGCACCGGCGTATGGGTGTTGGCGACGAACAGCCGCGCGACGAAATCCTCGTCCTTGGTCGCCATGCCGGAGCGGCCCTTGCCGCCGCGCCGCTGCGCCCGGTAGGTCGAGAGCGGCACGCGCTTGATGTAGCCGCCATGCGAGACGGTGACGACCATGTCCTCGCGGGCGATCAGGTCCTCGTCGTCGAGGTCGGAGCCCCAATCCTCGATGGTGGTGCGCCGCGGCGTGGCGAAGGCGGCCCTCACCTCGGCGAGCTCGGTCTTGACGATCTCCTGGATGCGGGCGCGCGAGCGCAGGATGTCGAGATAATCCGCGATCTCCTTGGCGAGCTTTTCCAGCTCGTCGCCGATCTCGTCACGACCCAGGGCGGTCAGGCGTGCGAGGCGCAATTCGAGGATCGCCTTGGCCTGCGCGTCGGAGAGGCGATAGGTGCCATCCGGGTTCATCGGGTGGCGGGGATCGTCGACCAGCGCGATCAGCGGCGCGATGTCTTCGGCCGGCCAGTCGCGCGCCATCAGCGATTCATGCGCTGCGGCCGGGGTCGGCGCGGTGCGGATCAGGCGGATGACCTCGTCGATGTTCGCGACGGCGGTGGCGAGGCCGCAGAGCACATGGGCACGCTCGCGGGCCTTGTTGAGCAAATAGCGCGTGCGCCGGGAGACGACCTCCTCGCGGAACTCGACGAAGGCCGAGATGAAGTCCTTGAGGTTGAGCACCTCGGGGCGGCCACCGTTCAGCGCCACCATATTGGCGCCGAAGGAGGTCTGCAGCGGGGTGAAGCGGTAGAGCTGGTTCAGCACCACGTCGGCGACCGCGTCGCGCTTGACCTCGATGACGACGCGCACGCCCTCGCGGCTCGACTCGTCGCGCAGGTCCGAGATGCCCTCGATGCGCTTCTCGCGCACGAGATCGGCGATCTTCTCGACCATCGTCGCCTTGTTCACCTGATAGGGAATCTCGGTGACGATGATCGCCTCGCGCTCCTTGCGCAGCTCCTCGATATGCGTCTTCGAGCGCATCACGATCGAGCCGCGCCCGGTGTGGTAGGCGGAATGGATGCCGCTGCGGCCCATGATCGAGGCGCCGGTCGGGAAGTCCGGGCCGGGAACGATCTCGATCAGGTCGTCGATCGAGATCTCGGGGTCGTTGATATAGGCGACGCAGGCGTCGATGACCTCGCCGAGGTTATGCGGCGGGATGTTGGTCGCCATGCCGACCGCGATGCCGCCGGCACCGTTGACGAGCAGGTTGGGATAGCGCGCCGGCAGGACGGTCGGCTCATGTTCCTTGCCGTCATAGTTCGGCTGGAAGCTGACGGTGTCGAGGTCGAGGTCTTCCAGCAGCGGCATCGCCGCCTTGTCGAGGCGCGCCTCGGTGTAACGGTCGGCGGCCGGGCTGTCGCCGTCCATCGAGCCGAAATTGCCCTGGCCGTCGATCAGCGGCAGGCGCAGCGAGAAGTCCTGCGCCATGCGCACCAGCGCGTCATAGACCGCGAGGTTGCCGTGCGGATGGTATTTACCCATCGTGTCGCCGACGATGCGGGCGCATTTGGTGTAGGGGCGGTCCGGCAGGTTCTTGTTCTCGTGCATCGAGAACAGGATGCGGCGATGAACGGGCTTCAGGCCGTCGCGGACATCGGGCAGAGCGCGGCTCACGATCACGCTCATGGCGTAATCGAGATAGCTCTTCTTCATCTCGTCGGTGATCGCGATCGGCTTGATGTCGCCGCCGAAACCCGGGGCGTCGTCGCGCTTGTCGTCGTTGTCGTCGCTCAAGAGGGAATATCCCGATTTCTATTCGTTTTCAGGCTTCTGGCTACCCGATTCCGCGCCTTGGCGCCAGCAAAAGCCGACGCTGTCCAAGCAAAAATTTCATGAATGATTTCATATTGTTATGGCTTGTTTTTCGGGTGTCCGGCGCGCGCCGCCACAATCCCGCCTTTGTTCACGGATGACGCGGGCCGAAACTCGTGGTCAAGTCGCCGCCATGTTCACCGAATTCGCCACCGCCGCGCTCGTCACCATGCTGGTGACGCTCGATCCGCCGGGTCTCGCCCCGATCTTCCTGTCGCTGACGCGCGGCATGTCGGCGGCGGAGCGGCGCCAGGTGGCGGTGCGCGCCTCGATTATCGCCTTCTGCATCATCGGCTTCTTCGGCGTGGCGGGGGACGTCGTGCTCAAGGCGCTCGGCGTGTCGCTGCCGGCCTTCCGCATCGCCGGCGGTTTGCTGCTGTTCTGGATCGCCTTCGAGATGGTGTTCGAGCGCCGCACCGAGCGCAAGCAGCAGACGGCCGATACGGCGATCACCAAGGACCATATCCGCAACGTCGCGGCCTTCCCGCTGGCGATCCCGCTGATGGCCGGGCCGGGCGCGCTCACCGCGACGATCCTGCTGGCGGGCCGGGCTCATGGCGACGCGGTGCTGCTGATTACCCTGGCGGTGATCTGCGGGCTGGTGATCCTGTGCTGCCTGGCGGTGTTCCTCGCGGCCAGTTCGATCTCGAAGCTGCTCGGCATCACCGGCAATGTCGTGCTGACGCGCCTGCTCGGCGTGATCCTCGCGGCGCTGGCCGTGCAGTTCGTGATCGACGGTGTGAAGGCGGCGATGGCGGGGTAGGGGCGGCGGATATGGAAGGCACTTTGGCTCTGACTGAGTTGATCGATGATCTCTCACGAGAGCCGTTGCGCAACGTCGTCCTGCTGAAACACCTCGCGGCTTTCCCTGATCACGTCACCGGATATCGGGCCGCGGATCACACTGGAGCAGCGGCCCATCTCGTCGTCCTGGATGCACAGGCGAGCACCTACGATCGGGAGACATATCCCGCTGCAACCAGTGTTGCGCTGCTGAGTAGCAACGACCCTGCAATGACCGCTCGGGTGATCGGCTTCATGTCACGGGATCGCGGAATAGTCTTTAAGCTCATGAGCGCCGCTGACCGTGAGACGGTCGCGTCGCGATTTCTCATCGAACTCAAGGCCGTCTTCCATTCCTACACCACAGGTTCGAAGTTCGGGCGCGACGAGACTGTCCAAATCGGCAATGATCCGGGTGATACGGCGATCGGATTGCTGGAAACCCAAGGACATTCCCGCGACTGGCTGCTGCCGTTGCTCCGCTCCGGCAAGGCATTTGTCTGCAGCGCCGACGTCGCCGGCAAGCTGGCCTCCGTATGCATAGCCTTTGAAAGCTATGGCCGTGTTTGGGAGGTTGGAGGCGTCGTGACTCCGGAACCATTTCGCGGCCGTGGTTTCGCTGGGCGGGTTGTGCGCACCGCGCTGGCGGTGCTGAGCGAACGAGGGCTGATCGCGCGATACCAAGTCAATGCCGACAACCATGCGTCGCTCTCAGTGGCCCGAAAAACAGGCCTCAAGCATATCCTTACGCTTGAACACCACCTCTACGATCCATCTCGGCAATAGGTATTTGTCGGCGCGCCTCGTATGCTTCCGACCCATAGCCAAGCACCCGCCACCCTTAGGCCGCCCGGACTTATCCCCGCCGCTTCGTCCCAAGCCTATCCTCCCAGCCATCCCGCCCGACCAAGGGGGCTGTCGCGAGGCATCGTGCGGCCGGGTGGGATGCGGTGTTCGGGCTTGCGCCATCATGCGGATGGCCGGGCCCGGAGGTTCCCCTCGCCGCCGGGCCGAACAGGCAGGCCCGGTGAGCGCTTGAGGCGGGGAAAACCAAAGAGAACCGCGCGCGGGGTTCGGGCGGAGCCGGCAGGCGCCGCATCGACTTCGACATTCGACATCGACATTCGGCACGCGGTCAAAGTCGCGCGCCGCCCGGACCCCGCGCATCCCCTTGGGAGCGCCAGACGGAAAACCCCGCAGGCCGAGCCTGGACGGGGCTTTCGGCGCGGGCGTTCTCCAGGCCCCGTTGCGAATCACATAAGTACGTGCTTATGTGATGGCATGATCGAGAACGAGATCTTCAAGGCGCTGGCCGACCCGACGCGGCGCGCGATCTTCGAGAAGCTGGCGGCGGGCGGCATGAACGCCAGCGCCTTGCGCGAGGGCATCGCCATCAGCCAGCCGGCGATGTCGCAGCATCTTTCGGTCCTGCGCAGTGCCGGGCTCGTTCGCGAGGAGCGGCAGGGCCGCTTCGTCAATTACGAGGTCGATCCCGAGGGTCTTGCGCTGATCGCGCAATGGCTGGCGAAGTACCGCGCCTACTGGCCGCAGCGCATCGAGGCTCTCAAGGGCTTGCTCAAGGAGATGGACCAATGAGCGCAGATGATCTGGAAGGGCCCTCCGGCGCTCTCGTGCTGGAATATCGGCTCGACGAGCCGCCGGAAAAGGTCTGGCGTGCGATCAGCATCCCGGCCCTCCGGGAAGCCTGGCTTCCGGGCGCGGCGCTGGCCGATCCGCAGCCGACCGTGCTCGCGCCCGGGGAGGCGATCTCCTATCGCATGCGCGAGGACGAGCCGCCCTTTCTGGAAAGCGTCGTCACGTTCCGGGTCGCCTTCGACGCGGCCGGCGGAACCCGCCTGCATGTGATCCACGAGCTTGCGGAGCGCGGCACCCGCCAGATCCCGCGGGCGGCCAACGGCAACGCGCCGCCGATGCTGCGCGCGGCCTGACGCCCGTCACCCTCCGATCCAACTTCGAGCCTTTGGAGTTCGCCGATGCGCGAAGCGATGCAACTCGTCCCTATGGTCGTCGAGCAGTCGAGCCGCGGGGAGCGCTCTTTCGACATCTATTCCCGGCTGCTGCGCGAGCGGATCGTCTTCGTCAACGGCGAGGTCAACGACGCCATGAGCGCGCTGGTCTGCGCGCAGCTCCTGTTCCTGGAGGCGGAAAACCCGAAGCGGCCGATCCATCTCTACATCAACTCGCCGGGTGGCGTCGTGACCAGCGGCTTCGCGATGTACGACACGATGCGCTACATCCGCGCGCCCGTGCATACGCTGTGCATGGGCACGGCCCGCTCGATGGGCTCGTTCCTGCTGATGGCGGGCGAGCCCGGCGAGCGCGCCGCCTTGCCCAATGCCAGCCTGCATGTCCACCAGCCGCTCGGCGGCTTCCAGGGGCAGGCCTCGGATTTCCTGATCCATGCCGAGGAGATCCAGCAGACCAAGCGCCGCCTCACGCGCCTCTATGCCGAGCATTGCGGGCGCAGCTACGAGGAGGTGGAGCGCACGCTCGACCGCGACCGCTTCATGACCGCGGAGGAGGGGCTGGAATGGGGGCTGATCGACCGGATCGTCCACCGGATGGATGAGCGGCCGGAGGCGCCCTTGCAACCATAACCGGCCGAGAAAAAACCTTGCAGATCGAAGGGGCAATTGCAGCGCCTCTCTCGCGGGCGCTGGGCTATCGTCCCGGCGCGCGACCGAAGCGCACCGCCTGGAGCGAGGGACAAGCCGTGACGATCGATCTCGACCATCTGGTGCAGGAGATGACCGCCTGGCGGCGCGACCTGCACGCTCACCCGGAGTTCGGTTTCGAGGAGCAGCGCACCGGTGCCTTCGTCGCCGCCAAACTGCGCGAGTTCGGCCTCGACGAGGTCGTTGCCGGCGTCGGCGGCACGGGGGTCGTCGGAACCCTGAAGCGCGGCAGCGGCAACCGGGCGATCGCGCTCCGGGCCGATATGGACGCCTTGCGCATACCCGAGCAGAGCGAGGCGCCGTACCGCTCGCGCAATTCCGGCGTCATGCATGCCTGCGGCCATGACGGCCATACCGCGATGCTGCTCGGCGCCGCGAAGCTGCTGGCGGGCGAAGGTGGCTTCGATGGCACGGTGCGCTTCATCTTCCAGCCGGCCGAGGAATGGGGCCGGGGGGCGCTCGCCATGCTCGATGACGGCGTGATGGAGCGCTTTCCCTTCACGGAGATCTACGGGCTGCACAATGCGCCGGGCCTGGGCGTCGGCCGCTTCCAGACCCGCCCCGGCGCGATCATGTCGGCGGAGGATAATTTCGAGATCGTCCTGCGCGGCGTCGGCGGCCACGCCGCGCGTCCCCATGCCGGCAATGAGACGCTCGTCGCCGCCTGCGCCCTCGTCACGAGCCTGCAGACCATCGTTTCGCGACGCCTGAGCCCGACGGATATCGCCGTCGTCTCGGTGACGGAGCTGATCACCGACGGAACGCGCAACGCCTTGCCGGGGGAAGCGCGCATCCTCGGCGATGCCCGCAGCTTCAGCCCCGCCGTCAGCGCCGATATCGAGGCGCAGATGCGCGTGATCGCGGACGGCATCGCACGCGCCTATCGTGTCGAGCAATCCGTGACCTATACGCGCGAATTCGTGCCGCTCCTGAACGATCCGGCGCTGACGGAGGAAGCCCTCGGCGTGGCGAGAAGCCTGCTCGGCGCGGAGAATGCCTCGGTCGTGTCGGAGCCCTTCACGGGATCGGAGGATTTCGCCCGCTTTCTCGACCATGTGCCGGGCTGCTTCGTCTTCCTCGGCAATGGCGACAGCGCGCCGCTTCACAATCCGCATTACGATTTCGACGATGCGGGACTGCTCCATGGCGCGCGCTTCCACGCCGGGATCGTGCGCAAGCGTTTGCCGGCCGCCTGAGCCCGGAGGCGAGTGGTCATTCCGGACAAGCCGCCTTGGCGGCGCCGATCCGGAATCCATCATGGAGCTTGCGCGCTCTCCGATGGATTCCGGGTCAAGCCCGGAATGACGTGTTTCGCGTCAAGCGAACCTACTTCTCCAGGAAGGCCCGGATCGCGCCCTCCGCCTGCTTCATCGAGATGACGCCGTCGAGATGGCCGCGAACGCCGTCGATGGTGACATGGGTGATGTCGCGCCCGGCATCCTTCGCGGCCTTCAGGGTGCGCTCCACCGCATCCGGCGTGAAGACGAGGTCTTTCGGCTGGGTGATGTAGAGCATCGGCGCCCTGATCTTGGCCATGCCGTCGGCCAGCGAAGTGCCGCCGGTGGTGAAGAGCTGGTTCGCCTTGACCAGATAGAGGAAGTGGTTGGCGTCGGAGAGCTTGGCGCGGGCCATGCCGGCATTGTCGAGCACGCTCTGGACCTGGAACCTGTCGGCGAGCGTCTTAGCCGGATTCTCGCTTTCCTTGGCCGGGCGGCGGCCGAAGGTGGCGTTGGCCCAGTCCTGATGGTTGGCATGAAGCGTCACCGCCGTCAGCGCCTTGGCGAGCCCGGCGAGCGGCGGGACCTTGCCGTAATAATCGCCATTGTTCCAGTTGGCGTCGGCCAGGATCGGCGCCGCCCAGACGTCGAGCCAGCCGATCAGCATCGCGTCGGCCTCGGCCGCGCCGATCACCGGCATCGCCTTGGCGACCATCTCGGGATGGCTCGCCGCCCATTCGAAGGTCTGGAGCGAGCCCATCGAGGGGCCGGCGACGAGGGCGAGCTTCTTGATGCCGAGGCTTTCGACCAGCGCCTTCTGGACCTCGACGAAGTCGCGGACGCCGACGATCGGGAAATTGAGGCCGTAAGGCTTGCCGGTATCCGGATCGATCGAGGCCGGGCCGGTGGTCGTCGTCTTCGGGTCGCCGGTGTTGAGGTTGACCAGCGTGTCGGAGGCGATGACGAAATATGTGTTGGTGTCGATCGCCTTGCCGGGGCCGATGATCGCGTCCCAATAGCCCGGCGCGGCGTCCGCGGCGTCGTATTTGCCGGCGGCGTGCGAGTTGCCGGAGAAGAAGTGGCAGATCAGCACGGCGTTGGATTTGTCGGCATTGAGCGTGCCGTAGCTCTCCCAGCCGACGCGGACCTGCTTCAGCGTGCGTCCCGATTGGGTCGTGAAGCTCGGCAGCTCGAAGACCTTCTTCTCGACGATCGTCTCCTGCGCCCCGGCCATTCCCGTCACCATCATCGCTGCGAGCGCAAGCGCGCCCGTGATCCCTATACGCATGTCGTTCCCTCCACCTCCCGCGGCCTTCGTGAGGCCACGCGGCATCAGACCGGATTTTCGCGGGAGGGGAAAGCGAGAGCCTTTTCGGGCGAAGCGGATACCGGTTCGCGTGAAGACGATGCGACGCGAGGCGGAATGGCGCGAGGCCCCGAAACGATCAGCGTCCGAGCAAGGCCGGAACGGCCGCGGTGCCGGTGCTGCCGGTCGGGCTGAGGAAGGCCTCGCTCTCCAGATCGAGATCGGGGGCGTCGATGGGGCCGGTGAGGAGGAGCGGCAGCCTGAGCGAGCCGTTGAGCGAGGCGAGCGTTGCGCGCATGTCGAGCAGGCGCGAGCGCAGCGAGGCATTGCCGGAGAGATTGAGCCGATAATTCGATCCGCTCACTTGCGCATCGGTCAGCACGAGCAGCCCGTTGGCGATGCCGGCATTGGCGGCCAGCGTGTCGAAAGGCGTCTTGCCCTGGCGCCAGTCGCGCAGGAGAAGCGACGGGTTTCGCTCCGCCCGGCGCAGCAGCTCGGAGAGGGCGACGCCGCCGATCTCGCCCTGCTTCAGGTTGATGCCGGCGCGCCCGGTCATCGAGCCGAGCAACTCGTCGAAGGTCCGGCCTGCGCCGTCCAGAGCGAGCTGGAAGCCGCCGGTGCCGGTGAGCCGCGCCAGCCGGGGCACATCCGCCGCGGCGCGGCCGAAATCGACCTTGTCGACCCCCGCCTGGACCTTCACATCCACGCCGGTCGGTGCGCTCACCGCGAGGAGGCGGCCCTTGACCGTGCCGCCATAGGCCGAGGCGCGCAGGAGGCCGGTCTCGAAGCGGCCCTTCTTGACCAGGACATAGGTCGCGACATCGGCAAGGCGGGCGCCGTTCAGCCGGGCGGCATCGACCGAGATCCGCAGGTCGATATCGCGCCCCGTCCAGCCGTCGAGATTGAACGGGCTGGTGTCGCGGGCATCGATCGCAGGCAGCGGCAGCCGGTCGATCAGGCGCCCCAGGTCGAGGCTGGCGCCGGCCAGCGTGCCCGACAGCGCGAAGCGGCCGTCGACATCCGTCAGCTTCACGACGCCGTCGAGGCGGTCGCCGTCGAGGCTTGCCACGGCATTGTTGAACGAGGCCTCCCGCGGTTTCAATTGAAGGTCGGCATTGAGCGTCAGGGCGCCGAGCGCGGCCGACAGCCGCGACTTCTCGCCGAACCAGTCGAGCAGCCCGGGAACGGAAGGCGTGGAGAGGGCGAGCATGCCCGTCACGACCGGCTCGCCGGGGCCGGAGCGCGTGCCCTCGAAGCGCAGCTTCAGCAGGGGCGAGGCGGCGGAGAGGGCGGCCTTGGCGCTGCCGCCGACCACCGGCCAGAGAAGGCTGACATCGGTCGGCACCCCCCGCCATTTGAACGAGCCGGCGAGGCTGAAGGGCTCGTTCTGCTCGCGCTCGTCGATGACCAGGTTGACGTCGCGCACGATGCTCTGGATCGCGGTGCCGCTGCGCAGGAACACGGAGCCGGAGCGGATGACGATGCGGCCCTGGCTCCGCAGCTTCTCCAGCTCGGCCAAAGGCGGGGCCAGCCAGTCGGTCAGCCCGTCGCTCTCGGCCGCCACGGCGACGTCGATCTGCGGCGCGAGGAGATCGACGCGGTCGAAGCTGAGCCGGCCCGTGAGCAGCGGCAACAGGCGCAGATAGCCCCTGACCCGGAGGGCCTCGCCGGCGACGGTGCCGTCACGCTGTGAGAAGACCACTTTGGACAGGCTGATGCGCGGCAGCGGCAGGAAGGCGATCTCGGCGCGCTCGAGCGACCTGACGACGAAGCCGGTCCGCTCCTCGATCGCCACGATGGCGCGCCGCTCGACCCGGCCGAGCGCAAGGTTCCAGGACTGCACTCCGAGCAGGCCGATCGCGACAACGAGGCTGAAGGCGAGAAACGCGGCGCGTTTGGTCATGGACTTCCGAATCGGTACGGGCCGAAAGTCAGCCAGCCCCCTGGCGGCACAGGGTTTAGGCCGATCGATGCCGCTTGTCGAGCCGGCAGAGCCGGCTATCCCCTTTGACTTGCACCGGTTCTCGCCAGAATCATGGCGGGATAGAGGCCGGCGAGGATGATGAGCAAAGCCGCGAGCGCCCCTTCCTCGAAGACGCCGCGGGAGGCGTGCCCATAGACGACCGTCGCCAGCGTGTCGAGGTTGAGCGGCCGCAGCAGCAGCGTCGCGGGCAGTTCCTTGAGCCCGTCGACGAAGACGAGCAGGGCGGCCGCGGCAATGGCGGGGCGGGTGAGGGGCCAGTGCAGGCGCTGCAGGATTTCCGCGCCGCCGGCACCGAGTCCGCGCGCCGCATCGTCGATGCGGGGCGAGACGCGGGCGAGCCCGCTCTCCACGCCGGAGATGCCGATGGCGAGGAAGCGCACGACATAGGCGATGACGAGCGCCGCGCCCGAGCCGATCAGGATCAGCCCGGGATTCAGCCCGAGAAACTGCCGCGACGCGTTGGCGACGGCATTGTCGAAGCCGGCGAGCGGCACCAGCAGGCCGAGCGCCAGCACCGTGCCCGGCACCGCGTAGCCGAGGGCGGCAAGGCGCGCGAGCGGCTTCAGCCAGGCTTCGCGGCCACGCCGCCCGGCCGTGACGATCCCGATCCCGAGCCCGACGACCAGCAGCGCTGCCGTGCCCGCAAGCAGCAGCGCGTTGCCGAGCAGGCGCAGGAGGCCGACGTCGAGCTGGCTCGACAGGTCACGCTGAAGCACCTCGACCAGCAGATATCCGATCGGCAGCGCCGCGCCGAACAGCACCGGCAGCGCGCAGGCCAGCACGGCCAACAGGGCGTCGCGGCCATGCAGCCGCTTGCGGGCAAGCGCGCGCGGCTGGCGCGCGGAGAGGGCGAAGCGGCGCTGGCCGCGCAGTTTCGCCTCGACGGCGATCAGGGCGAAGACGACGAGCAGCATGACGCAGGCGATCTGGGCGGCGCCCGCCAGCGAGCCGCGATTGAGCCAGGTCGTGTAGATCGAGAGCGTCAGCGAGCGGACGCCGAGATATTCGGTCGCGCCGATGTCGTTCAGCGTCTCGAGCAGGACGAGGGTGAGCCCGGCCGCCAGCGCCGGCCGCGCAAGCGGCAGGCCGATGCGCCAGAACAGCCTCGCCCGGCCGGCGCCGAGCGTGCGGGCGGCCTCGACGATGGAGGCGCCCTGGATGCCGAAGAGCGCGCGGGTGCTCAGATAGACATAAGGGTAGAGCACGAGCGCCATGATGACGACCGCGCCGGCCAGGTTGCGCGGGTCCGGAAACCAGTAGTCGCGCAGCGAGCGCCAGCCCGTCAGGGCGCGCAGCGCGGCCTGCAGCGGGCCGTTGAAGCCGAGGAATTCGACGTAGATATAGGCGGTGATGTAGGTCGGCAGCGCCAGCGGCAGGGCGAGCAGCCATTCGAGCGAGCGCCGGCCGGGGAACTCGTACTGGGTCACCAGCCAGGCGGTGCCCGTGCCGATCACGGCGCACAGGATCCCGACGCCGGCGAGCAGCAGCGCGGTCTGGCCGAGCGCGGCCGGCAGCACATTGGCGGCGAGATGCGGCCAGATCTCGGCCGCCTCGCGCGAGGACAGGGCGGTCGCGACCAGCGCCGCCAGCGGCATCAGCACGAGCGCCGCGCCGAGAAGCGAGACGAAGGCAAAACGCGTCGACGGCCGCCAAGCGAATGGCGGCCGTCGCGAAAGCGCGAGCGTCGTGCCCGGGCTCAACTGTCGAAACCGACCTTGTCGACGAGATCGGCCGCGGATTTGCGCTGCTTGGCGACGTCCGAGAGCGGCAGCTTGTCCGGCGTGACCGGGCCGAGCAGCTTCACGGCGGCGCTGTCGGTGACGGCGGCGTTGACCGGGAACTCGAAATTGCCGTTGGCATAGAGGGCCTGGGCCTTCTCGCCGAGCATGTAGTCGACGAGCTTCACGGCGTTGTCCTTGTTCGGCGCGTTCTTCGCCAGTGCGACGGCCGAGACGTTCACATGCGTGCCGCCATCGGCGAAGGTGGTCTTGAGCGGCTTGATCGCGTCGAACCAGCCCTTCTGCTCGTTCTTCGCCTGGCTCATCAGGCCGATATAGTAGGTGTTGATGATGGCCACGTCGCAGAGGCCGGACTGGATGTCGCGGGCGACGTCGCGGTCGCCGCCGCCGGGCTTGCGGGCCGCGTTGGCGCGCAGGGCCTTCAGATAGCCCTCGGCCTTGTCCGGGCCGTTATGGGCGACATAGGCGGCGAAGAAGGCGTTGTTGTAGGGGTGCTGGCCGGCGCGGATGCAGAACTTGCCCTTCCACTTCGGATCCGCCAGCTCCTCATAGGTGATGGCGTCCTGCGCCACGCGCTCCTTCGAGGCGACGACGATGCGCGCGCGCTTGGTCAGCGTGACCCAGTTGTCGTCGGGGCGAAGCTGCGCCGGCACGACCTTGTCGATGGTCGCCGATTTGAGCGGCTGGGTGATGCCGGCCTCGACGGCGGCGTTGATCTCGCCGACATCGACGAGGAGCATCAGATCGGCCGGGCTGTTGGCGCCCTCGGCGCGGATGCGCTCCTGCAAGCCGTCCTTCAGGAAGACCGCGTTGACCTTGATGCCGGTATCGGCGGTGAAGGCTTCCAGCACCGGGTTGAGGAGGGCGGGCTCGCGCGTCGTGTAGAGATTGACGCTCTGGGCGAAGGCCGGCGCCCCGAGCAGGCAGGACGACAGGGCCAGCAGGCCAAGATGCTTCTTTCCGATCATTCTTGTGTTCCCTCGGTTGGGCAAGTCGCTGCGTTGGGCGAGGGATAAAGGCCCCGTGACGTGTCCGTCAACAGGATAGTCTTTTAAAATCAATGTCTTATACGGTTTCTAGAGTGGTTCTTATTTTGACTGGTTCTAAGAAAGCGAGCATCACACGGAAAAGCTTCGCGAATTTCCGGCGCTGCTAGTCGTACGGCTTTCGTCGAACGAGCCGCGCTGCCGTTATCGTGAAATTGGAATCATCCGCACCGCGCCGCGCGTGCCGGAATCGAGCGATCCGCGCAGGACGGCGTCGCTCATCACCGTGTCGCCCTCGAGGCTGGCTTCGCGAACCCGCATCTGCCGGCGCAGGCTGCGCGCCTCCGCCTCCATCCGCGAGATGCCGACCTGCTCGTCGATCTGGCGGCGCTGGGCCTTGGTGAGTTCAGAGGCCGAGCGGAAATCCCGGAAATCGCGGCGGCTATAGGGCCAGCTCGATCCGCCCGTGAAGGTCGAGACCTTGCCGTCCAGCACGACACTGTCGCCGGGCCGCAAGGTGATGTCGCGCAGCAGCGAGACGCGCTGCTCGCCAGCCTGCACGATCGCGGGGCGGCAGGCGGGGTTGGCGGATGTCTCGTGCCTGTAGGCGGTCGGCAGGGCGCCGTAGCGCTGGCCATCGGCCGCGACGGCATTGTCGATGGAGGCGGCCCCGGCAGCGACGGTGAAGACCTTGACCGGCAGGCCCGGATTCATCGCCTCGCAGAGCGCCTGATGCGCCTTCAGGTCGGACGAGGCGCGCAGATGGCCGATCGGCGCGTGGAAGCCGTCGCAAAGCCGGACGCAGATTGTCTGGGCGGTCTTCGCCGTGGCCGACAGCGTGTCGGTCCGGGCGATTTTGGGGGCGGGTTTGTTCGGCCGCTGTGCGACCTTGCGGGCATTGCGGCGAAACGGATTGAGATCGAGCACGGGCTGCGCGAGCCGTCCATCCGCGCCACTCCGGAACAGGGGCAGGCGCCAGCCATTGCCGGCCGGCGCATAGGCGTTCGCCTGCGGCGAGGCATCGGCCTGGCGCTGGGCCTTGCGGGCGGCTTCCTCGATGAAGAAAGAGCGGATGCCGGCATCGTCCTCGGCCTGGACCAGGGACGCCGTCAGGATCGCGCCGCCGGCGCCGAGCGCGAGGCCGGCGGCGGTCATCGCGATGAGACGCCGGCTCCGCGACGGCTTGCGCGCGGGCAGGGGGGCGGCGGGATGCGATTGGCGGAATGCCGCGACAACAGCTTGCCCGCCGCAGGCGGGAGCCTGCTCGAACCCATCACGGACACGCAACATGCGCCACTCCAAACCACGCTTGTTTCACCGTCCGCCGCGCGATTTGTGTAGTTTACCTTTTGTTAAGACTCAACGTCGCCGCCTGAAGAATTCATGGTAAATGGCGGGAATGCTTAACGGATCGGCCGCGACAGCACGGCCGGGCGCCGTCTCTCAGAGCACCGCCACCAGCACGCCGGCCCACATGCACAGCAGCGCGATGGCGCCCACGCCATAGACCGCGCCGCGCAGCGGCAGCTGGTTCGGGCCGATATGGATGAGGGTGTGGACGACGCGGGAGGCGACGAACAGCCAGGCCAGCGCCGCCATGACATAGCTCGTCGCCGCGACCTGAATCGCCAGCATGATCAGCGCGAAGAAGACGACCGGCAGCTCGAACTGGTTCGAGAAGTTTGCCGAGGCGAGGCGGGCCGGGACGGGGTAGCGCTCGGTCGAAACCGAGACCTCGTCGGGCCGCACCTCGCCCGAGGTGAAGGCGTTCTTGCGGCGAACGCACAGGATGACGCCGACCACGAAGATCCAGAAGATCATCGCGAGCGCCGGGTAGACCAGCTTCAGGGCCATGTGTTGCTCTCCGCCTTCGTCGCAGTCCGGCTCGTCCGGGCGAGCCAGACTGCACGAAGGCGCGACAGGCTCAAGAGCGGGTCGGGTAGTTCGGGCTCTCGCGCACGATCGTTACGTCGTGGACGTGGCTCTCGCGCAGGCCGGCGCTGGTGATGCGGATGAATCGCGCCTTGACCTGGTAATCCGCCAGATCCTTGCCGCCGACATAGCCCATCGCGGCGCGCAGGCCCCCGGCGAGCTGGTGCAGAACGCCCGAGACCGGGCCCTTATAGGCGACCTGGCCCTCGATGCCCTCGGGCACCAGCTTCAGCGAATCCTTGATGTCCTGCTGGAAGTAGCGATCCGCCGAGCCGCGCGCCATGGCGCCGACCGAGCCCATGCCGCGATAGGATTTGTAGGAGCGGCCCTGGTAGAGGAAGGTGTCGCCCGGCGTCTCGTCGGTGCCGGCGAGCAGCGAGCCGACCATGGCGCAGGAGGCGCCGGCCGCGAGCGCCTTGGCGAGGTCGCCCGAATATTTGATGCCGCCATCGGCGATGATCGGAACGCCGGCCTTCACGCCTGCCGAGGCCGCGTCCATGATCGCGGTGAGCTGGGGCACGCCGACGCCCGCGACGATGCGGGTGGTGCAGATCGAGCCCGGCCCGATGCCGACCTTGATCGCGTCGGCGCCGGCGTCGATCAGCGCCTGGGCGCCGCCGGCGGTGGCGACGTTGCCGGCGATGACCTGCACGGCGTTGGAGAGCTTCTTCACGCGGCTGACCGCGTCGAGCACCTTGGCCGAATGGCCGTGGGCGGTGTCGACGACGATGAGGTCGACGCCGGCGTCGATCAGCATCTCCGAGCGCTCGAAGCCCTGCTCGCCGGTCGTGGTCGCGGCGGCGACGAGCAGGCGGCCCTGCGAATCCTTCGCGGCGTGGGGATGGGCGACCTGCTTCTCCATGTCCTTGACGGTGATCAGGCCGATGCAGCGAAAGTGATCGTCGACGACGAGCAGCTTCTCGATGCGGAACTGGTGGAGCAGGCGGCGCGCCTCTTCCTGGTTCACGCCTTCGCGGACGGTGATGAGCCGCTCCTTGGTCATCAGCTCGGAAACCGGCTGGTCCGGGTTGGCGGCGAAGCGGACGTCGCGGTTGGTCAGGATGCCGACGAGCTTGCCCTTGTGGCCTTGCGGCCCGCGCTCGACGACCGGGATGCCGGAGATGCCGTTCTGCTTCATCAGTGACAGCGCATCGGCCAGCGTCTCGTCGGGATGGATCGTGATCGGGTTCGCGATCATGCCCGATTCGAACTTCTTGACGAGGCGGACCTGCGCGGCCTGCTGATCGGCCTCGAGATTGCGATGGATGACGCCAAGCCCGCCGGCCTGCGCCATGGCGATCGCCATGCGGGCCTCGGTGACCGTATCCATCGCCGAGGCGATGATCGGCAGGTTCAGCGAGATCGAGCGGGTGAGCTGCGTGCGGATGTCGACATCGGCCGGCATGACCTCCGACGGACCCGGCTCCAGGAGCACGTCGTCGAAGGTGAGGCCGTCACGAATCAGACCGTCGAGGGAAAGCGTCATCGTCAACTCCGACGCCGGCCGAGCCGGCTTTTCTAAGGGGCCGGGCAGATGCGCCCATGGCCGAGTTGACGAGGCCCGTTAGCACGCGTCCGGCTGGTCCGCTAGAGCGCGTGCCAATTTATTTTGCAGTGCAGAAGCGGCCCCGGCGCATGGCCGTGCCGCTTTGCCGTTTGCCGGGGCCGGATTCAGCGTGCCGGCCGGCGGAAATCGGACGCCACCGGCGCCTCGGGCGAGACCCAGAAACAACCGGCCGCGAAGACCGTGGTGCCCGTCGCATTGGCGAGTTGCTGGCAGTCCCTCTGCCTCACGCAGTTGTTATACCGGATCATCTCGCCATAGCCCTGCGGCGCAGCCTTGTCCTGGCAGCCGCCGCGCCAGTCCGAGGGGGCTGCGGAAGCGGGCGCGGGCACCGCCATGCCATAGGCCAGGCCTGCCAGCGCGCCGAGAGCTGCGAGGCGCAGGCTCGAGCGGTTACGACGGAGAACGGGGGAAATTCTTGAAATATCGAACATGTCAGCCTCCAAGGTCAGCGACGCGCGCCCCTCGCGACGGTTCGGCTTAGCCGAACGAATCTTGAGGTGGGGCGGTGCCGGGTCTTGTTGCAGGGCGAAAAACGCATGGCGGCATTGTGTTCGGTGCCGGGTTATAATCCCAGGGCATAGCGGAGGCGCGCAAGGGGCGACCAAAACCGTGATTTCGACCTCGTCACGGGCGAATTGTCGCGTTAATAGCCGAGCTTATGATTTCAAGCGCGCCGGTTTCGTGCCGGCGCGGAGGTTCGGACCTTGCAACGCGCCAAACTGCTTCCCCTGATCGTCGCCTGCGCCCTGTTCATGGAGAACACCGACTCCACCGTCATCGCCACCTCGCTGCCGATGATCGCGAAGTCGCTGGGGGAGGATCCGATCGCGCTGAAGCTGGCGCTGACCTCCTATCTCGTCAGCCTCGCGGTCTTCATCCCGATCTCCGGCTGGATGGCGGACAAGTTCGGCGCCCGCAGCGTGTTCCGCGCGGCGCTCTGCATCTTCATGCTCGGCTCGGTGCTGTGCGCGGTGTCGAATTCGCTCCCCGCCTTCGTCGGCGCGCGCTTCATCCAGGGCATGGGCGGGGCGATGATGGTGCCGGTCGGGCGCCTCGTCATCCTGCGCAGCGTCAGCAAGGCCGAGATGGTCAGCGCGCTCGCCTATCTCACCGTGCCGGCGCTGGTCGGGCCCGTGGTCGGCCCGCCGCTCGGCGGCTTCATCACCACCTATTTCGACTGGCGCTGGATCTTCTTCATCAACATCCCGATCGGCCTCGTCGGCATCGTGCTGTCGAGCATCTTCTTCGAGGACATCCGGGAGGAGGACGTGGCGCCGCTCGATGTGCGCGGCTTCGTCCTCTCGGCTTTCGGCTTCGCCGCGCTGATGCTCGGGCTGGCGACCGGCGGTCGGCACATGGTGCCGGAATATATCTCCTATGGCTGCGTGCTGGGCGGGGCGGCGGCGCTCGTCGCCTACTGGTTCCATGCGCGCCGCGTGCCTTACCCGGTCCTCGACCTCGCGCTCTTCCGCATCCCGACCTTCCGCATCGGCGTCGTCGGCGGCTCGATCTTCCGCACCGGCATCGGCGCGATTCCCTTTTTGCTGCCGCTGATGCTGCAGCTCGGATTCGGGCTCGATCCGCTGCAATCGGGCCTGATCACCTTCGCTTCGGCCGCCGGCGCGATGATCATGAAGACGCTGGCGCGGACCATCCTGGCGCAATACGGCTTCCGGCGCGTGCTGATCTTCAACGCGCTCGTCGGCTCCGCCTTCCTCGCGGCCTCCGGCCTCTTCACCCCGACGACGCCGCACGCGATCATGCTGTCGGTCCTGCTGATCGGCGGCTGCTTCCGCTCGCTGCAGTTCACCGGCATCAACGCGCTGAGCTATTCCGACGTCTCCAACCGCGAGATGTCGAGCGCGACCAGCCTGTCCAGCGTCGCGCAGCAATTGTCGCTCAGCATGGGCGTGACGATCGGCGCTTTCGCGCTGGAGGCGGCCAACGCCTTCAACGGCGGCAAGGCGCTCGCGGCCGGCGATTTCTGGCCAGCCTTCGTCATCGTCGGGCTGATTTCGGCCTCCTCGGCGCTCTGGATGGCGCAGCTCGCGCCCGATGCCGGCGCCGAGGTCTCCGGCCACGCGCCGGTCAGCAAGCGCAAGCTGACGGCCGAGGCGATCGCCGAGCAGAAGCCGCTGGATTGAGCGGCTGCGATCTCGGCAAAGCCGCGATCATATCCCGTCTTGGGGTGGTTTTCCGGGTGCGAGGCCCGGCTCGGGACGTGTGGTCTACGGGCCGAGGCCCGCTTCCCCGATCTGGCGCGCGATGGCGCCGGTCACCTGATCCATGCCGCTGCGGCTCGTATCCGGCATCCAGCGTTGTTTCGCCGACCCCGCGGTCACATCCATCTCCGTCGAAACCCGGCGTGTCAGCGGAGCTCTCTCGAAGGCCTCGATGACGCCCTTCAGCAGGCGCGGGGAGGGATTGACCATGTTCGACCGCCCTTGCTCGTGCTCCTTCGTCTGGCGCAAACCCGCCACGGCATCCGGCACGGCGCATTCAAGCTTGACGGTCGCGCGAAAGCGCTCGCCCGCAGGCCGGGCACCGATTTCGCTGCCGACGGCCCGGCAGCGGACGCGTTTGCTTCCGGCGATGATGAATTTCGCCATCAGCCGTCTGATCTCGGGGGCCGACGGATCTCCCCGAGCGCTCAAGCTTGCGATTCGCCTGAGTTGCCATGCGACGGGATCGGCGATCATCCCGAGATCGACGAGATCCCGTCCGCCGGTTTCCGGGCGCAGCGCCGTGTTGAGCTGAACGGCAGCGGCGCGGTCGTAGTTGAGCCAGGCGCGGTAATAGAGCTCCGCCACTTGCTCGGGTGTCCGGTCGGAGGCCTGTGCAGGCAAGGATCCGAGGACGAGAACGGCAAGGGTTGAAAGAATCGAAACCAGACGCGTCTTGGTCATCTCGGAGATCCCGGCGCTCGGATGCGGCGATGCTGGATTGCGGTCTGAGGTATCTCGGCCGATTCTCAAACGGCGGTCTCGGCCGCGTCTGGCTTCCTGCGATACCCCGTTGCCAGCACGTAGAGCTCCGAGGAATCGGCGCGGCTGGCCGCCGGCTTGACGTTGCGCACGAGCGTGAAGTCGCGCTTCAGGCCCGCGAGCAGTTCGGCGCTGTCGCCACCCTGGAACAGCTTGGCGAGGAAGAAGCCGCCCGGTGCCAGCACGTCATGCGCGAATTCGAGCGCAGCCTCGGCCAGCGCGATGATCTTGAGGTGGTCTGTCTTCTTGTGGCCGGTGGTGTTGGCTGCCATGTCCGACATCACGCCGTCGGCCCGACCGCCGAGCCGTTCGGTCAGCAGGGCCGGGGCCTCCTCGGCCATGAAATCCATCTGGATCAGCTCGACGGCCGGGATCGGGTCGACCGGCAGCAGGTCGATGCCGACGATATAGCCCTTGCCCTGTTCCAGCCCGATGCGCTTGGCCGCGATCTGGCACCAGCCGCCCGGCGCGCAGCCGAGATCGACCAGGCGCTGGCCGGTTTTGAGGAATTTGTAGCGGTCGTCCATCTCCTCGAGCTTGAAGGCCGCGCGCGAGCGATAGCCCAGCTCTCTCGCCCGCTTCACATAGGGGTCGTTGAGCTGGCGCTCGAGCCAGAGCTGCGAGGAATGCTTGAGCTTGCCGGCCTTCTTGACCTTGACGCGCATGTCGCGCGCGCCTGCCGACGCCTTGCCACCGGCGCCGCCTCCCGATTTTCCGCTGCTCATCGCCGTCCAAGCCTATCTGCGCCGCCACCAGGCGCGATCCTCATGCATCATCCGCAGCAGGATGCCTTCGCGCAGGCCGCGATCGGCGATCCGGACCCGCTCGCTCGGAAAGGCGCGGCGGATCGCCTCGAAGATCGCGCAGCCGGCCAGCACGAGATCGGCGCGCTCGCGGCCGATGCAGGCATTCGCTGCTCGTGCGGCATAGTCCATCGCGATCAGCCGGTCGATGACCGCGAGGATATCGTCCTGGCGCATCCACAGCCCGTCGACCTCGCGCCGGTCGTAGCGGAGCAGGCCGAGATGGATGCCGGCGACGGTGGTGACCGTGCCGGAGGTGCCCAACAGATGGAAGGCGCGCGCCTGACGGGCGGGCGCGGCCCGCTTCACGAAGGGCTCGAGCGCCTGCGCGCAATCATCGACCATGCGCTCGAACAGCTCGCGGCTGACCTCGACGCCGCCATAGCGTTCCGCCACCGTGACGACGCCGATCGGCAGCGAGGCCCATTCGCGGATCCGGGCGGCGGGGTCGCGCGCCTCGCTGCGGTTGCCGAGCCAGACGATCTCGGTGGAGCCGCCGCCGATGTCGAAGACGATGACCCCTTCGGCCGCCGGGTCCGCCAGCGCGGCGCAGCCCGAGACGGCCAGGGAGGCCTCGGTACGCTGGTCGATGATCTCCAGCGCCAATTCGGCCTCGGCCGCGACGCGGCGGACGAAGTCGAGCCCGTTCGTGGCGGCGCGGCAGGCTTCCGTGGTGACGAGCCGGGCGCGGGTGACGCCGCGATTCGCCATCTTGCCCCGGCAGATCTTCAGCGCCTCGACGGCCCGGTCCATGGCGGCATCGCCGAGGCGGCTGCTCGCCGCCAGCCCTTCGCCCAGGCGCACGATCCGCGAGAAGGCATCGACGACCCGGAAACCGTGCTGGGCCGGGCGGGCGATCAGCAGCCGGCAATTGTTCGTGCCGAGATCGAGGGCCGCATAGGTCGCGGGCGCGGGAAAGAGCCGATGTCCGTTATGGGGACGGGCGGTGGCACCAACGGCGGCGCCGCCGGCCCTGAGCGGATCGGCGTCATGTCGATGTGGCGGCGCCGCGGATGCGACGCCTCCCTGCTGCCGGTCCTCGACCGCCGCCATTCCAATCCCCCGACCTGCCGCACCCGCATGAAGCGATCCGGCAGGGGCCGCGCAAGGCGCAGCCATTTGCTTCGTCAGCAAGCTAACTACAGCGCAAGCCGCGTGCCAAGCAGAACCTTGCCATGGGGACAGGCAAACAGGCCGTCGCGCGGCAGGCCGGGAACCGAAATCCGGGCGATGCCCTTGCGCGGAAGCCGCGGCTTCGGCAAGTCTCCGCCCGCTGCGCCGCAGAGCGCGGGATGGGTTATCGCATCGGCTTCTTCCGGAAAGGGGATTCCGCTTTTCGGTCCGATGCTCATGGGACAGGGCAGGAAGCAGAGCATGGCCGCCAGACATCTCCTCGCGATCGACCAGGGCACGACCTCTTCGCGGGCGATCCTGTTCGATGCTTCGCTCGCTCCGGTGGCCAGCGCGCAAAGGGAGTTCCCGCAGCATTTTCCAGCCTCCGGCTGGGTCGAGCACGAGCCGGAGGATATCTGGGATACCGTGCTTGAGACGGCGCGCGAGGCTCTCGCCAAGGCCGGGCTCGGCGCGCGGGACATCGCCGGAATCGGCATCACCAACCAGCGCGAGACCACGCTGATCTGGGACCGCCAGACGGGCAGGGCGATCCACCGCGCCATCGTCTGGCAGGACAGGCGCACCGCCGATGCCTGCGCGCAGCTCGTCGCCGCCGGCCATGAGGAGCTCGTCGCCAGCCGCACCGGCCTGCGCATCGACCCCTATTTCTCCGGCACCAAGATCGCCTGGCTGCTCGATAATGTTCCCGGTGCCCGCCGCCGTGCGGAAGCGGGCGAGCTCGCCTTCGGCACCGTCGATTCCTTCCTGCTCTGGCGGCTGACGGGCGGTGCGGTGCATGCGACCGACGCGACCAATGCGGCGCGCACCATGCTGTTCGATATCGGCCGTGGTGTCTGGGACAAGGACCTGCTCGCGCTGCTCGACATTCCCGAGGCGATCCTGCCGGAGGTCCGTGATTGCGCCGCCCATTTCGGCGACACCGCGCCGGAGCTGTTCGGCGGGCCGATTGCGGTGCGCGGCATCGCCGGCGACCAGCAGGCCGCGACGATCGGGCAGGCCTGCTTCGATCCGGGCATGGTGAAATCGACCTACGGCACGGGCTGCTTCGCGCTGCTCAACACTGGCGACACGCCGGTCCGCTCCAGGAACCGGCTGCTCGGCACCATCGCCTACCAGCTCGGCGGCAAGCGCTCCTACGCGCTGGAAGGCTCGATCTTCATCGCGGGCGCCGCGGTGCAATGGCTGCGCGACGGTCTCGGCATCATCGAGAAGGCGAGCGATACCGGCCCGCTCGCGGAAGCGGCCGACCCGGCGCAGGACGTCTATCTCGTGCCGGCCTTCGTCGGGCTCGGCGCCCCGCATTGGGATGCCAATGCGCGCGGCGCCCTGTTCGGGCTGACGCGCGGCACCGGGCCGCGTGAGTTCGCCCGCGCCACGCTGGAAAGCGTCTGCTACCAGACGCTCGACCTGATCGAAGCCATGCATGCCGACTGGCCCGAAGCCGGGCAGGGCGGCCGCTCGGTCCTGCGCGTCGATGGCGGAATGGTCGCCTCCGACTGGACGATGCAGCGCCTCGCCGACATCCTCGACCTGCCCGTCGACCGCCCGACCGTGCTGGAGACGACGGCGCTGGGCGCGGCCTATCTCGCCGGGCTCGATGCCGGGCTGCTGCCCGAGCCAGATCGCTTCGCCGATCTCTGGCGGCTGGAACGGCGCTTCCTGCCGGCGATGGCGGCGAGCCAGCGCACGCGCAAGGTCGCCGGCTGGCGCGACGCCGTGCGGCGGACGCTGAGCGACGCATAGAGCCTGCCGATTTCGCACGGCTCCGCCTCGGTCATCCCGGGCTTGACCCGGGATCCATGCCGGAGCGCTTCCGGTGCAGGCTCAGGCATGAACCCCGGATCTCCGCTTCGCCGCGTCCGGGATGACCTGCGTTTCCGTGGAAATGCAGCAAACGCTCGAAGAGCCTTCCATGGGGCTTCGGAAGGCAAGCGCCGCCGTCACCGTCGCTCGGGATGCGGCGCGTCATCGACGAGACCGGCCTCCATCCGTTCGAGAGCCGCGAGCAGGGGCGCGGCATGCGGGCCGAGCTCGGCCAGAAGAGCAGCCTCGAAGGCGAGTGCGCGCGGCACGATCTCGGCATAGCTGCGCAGGCCCGCGGCCGTGAGCGTGAGGCCCTCTTCCCGCCGATCGAGCTCGCTCCGGCTACGCACCAGCCAGCGCCGCTCCTCCAGCGCCCGCACGGCCCGGCTGACCTTGGTCTTGTGCATGGCCGAATGGGCGCCGATGGCCTTCGCGGTCATCGTCCCGAATTGCGCGAGCGTCGCCAGCACGCGCCATTCCGGCACGGTCAGATCGTGATGCGGGCCGTAGACCGCACGGAATTTCAGCGAAACCACCGAAGCGAGCCGGTTGAGCCGATAGGGCAGGAAGCTTTCGAGGGCGAGAGTGGCCATGCCTTGTTAGTTACAAAATGGACAGTTACCAAAGCAACTATCCTGTGGCGCGTCCGCGTCCCCTGGCGCGCCGCGCGTTTCGGCCGGCTTGCGGGGGCAGGGCAGTTTGGTGTGCGGCCGGCGCGGGCCGGGCGCGGCCGCGGAAAGGCTCCAGATCATGAACGTTCAGAAACCGGGCGGCGCCAAGACAGACGACGGCAAGACGAATGACGGCAAGCTCCGGAGCGCGATCGCGGCCGGTTACATGTCCGGCTTCGGCAACGGCTTCGAGACCGAGGCGCTGCCCGGCGCGCTGCCGCTCGGGCGCAATTCGCCGCAGAAATGCGCCTATGGCCTCTATGCCGAGCAGCTCTCCGGCTCGCCCTTCACCGCGCCGCGCACCACCAATGAGCGCTCCTGGCTCTACCGCATTCGGCCGACCGTGGCGCATTGGAATACGTTCCGGAAGGTCGATGCCGGGTTCTGGCGCACGGCGCCGGCCCGCGAGGTCGACATGCCGATCGCGCCGCTGCGCTGGAGCCCGCTCCCGATTCCGGCGGAGCCTCTCTCCTTCATCGAGGGCATCCGCAGCATGACCACGGCCGGCGATGCCGGCAGCCTGGGCGGCATGGGCGCGCATGTCTATCTGATCACGCGCTCGATGGTGGACGCGTATTTCTACAATGCCGATGGCGAGATGCTGTTCGTGCCGCAGCAGGGCAGCCTCAGGCTCTGGACCGAGTTCGGGATCATCGACATCGAGCCGGGCGAGATCGCGGTGATCCCGCGCGGCGTGAAGATCCGCGTCGAGCTCCGCGACGGCCCGGCCCGCGGCTATATCTGCGAGAACTATGGCGGCGCCTTCACCTTGCCGGAGCGCGGGCCGATCGGCGCGAACTGCCTCGCCAATCCCCGCGATTTCCTCACCCCCGTCGCGGCCTATGAGGACCGCGACGCGCCCTCGAAGATGTATGTGAAATGGGGCGGCAACCTCTGGGTCGCCGATATCGCGCATTCGCCGCTCGACGTCGTCGCCTGGCACGGCAATTACGCGCCCTACAAATACGACCTCAGGCGCTTCTCGCCGGTCGGCCCGGTCCTCTACGACCACGCCGACCCCTCGATCTTCACGGTGCTGACCTCGCCTTCGGAGACGCCCGGCACCGCCAATGTCGATTTCGTCGTCTTCTCCGATCGCTGGCTGGTGGCGGAGAACACCTTCCGTCCCCCGTGGTACCACATGAACGTGATGAGCGAGTTCATGGGGCTGGTCTATGGCGTCTACGACGCCAAGACGGGTGGCGGCTTCGTGCCTGGCGGCATCTCGCTGCATAATTCGATGCTGCCGCACGGCCCCGATGTCGACGCTTTCGAGCGGGCCTCCACTGTCGAGCTGAAGCCGCACAAGCTCGAGGGCACGCTCGCCTTCATGTTCGAGACGCGCTTTCCTCAAGCCGTCACGGCCTTCGCCGCGCGGACGGAGGCGCTGCAGAGCGACTATGGCGGCTATGGCCACAAGCTGACGAAGCACTTCGATCCGACCAGGCCCTGATCTCTCGCGGCCAGTTCCTGCTGCTTGCGGGTTCAAGGGGGGCTCGCGCGATATGCGGGCGGCGGGCGTGGCGAGGGCGTTGCGTCCGAGCGCGCAAGGGGGAGCTGGACGATGGCGCCGCGACATCGCGGCGTCATCACATCATGAGAGCTTCCACCGCTCTTGCGCATTTCTGCTCTTGCCAAGGCGAGAAGCATTGATTAGACCGCCGCTCACCAACGCGAACGCACAGGCCGCGCCGTTGGGGGATCGTCTAACGGTAGGACCCCAGACTCTGACTCTGGTTGTCTAGGTTCGAATCCTAGTCCCCCAGCCACTCCTTGGTGGCGCCGCAAAACAAGCTCAATCATCGACAGAGAGTAGAGGTCGCTCCCTTAGCCTCGCAGTGGCGCGTTTTGGTATCCATCCGTCCGGAAGGAAACCGATGAGCGCCTGTCTTGGGATGCTTGAACGGACGCGTCATCGAAAGACCATTCGGATTACCCGTCGCATCGTACGGTAATCTTCAGGCCTTTGATCTTGCTGATTTCTCTGGCTGATCGACCGCTTAGCGGAAGAATGGTGCCCAGGGGCGGAATCGAACCACCGACACTGCGATTTTCAGTCGCATGCTCTACCAACTGAGCTACCTGGGCGCCCCGGTGGCGCGCGGCGCCTTCCGTGTTGGTCGGGGCGATATAGAGGCTGGCGCCAAGCCTGTCCAGTCACTTCAGCCGGCTTTCTACAACTCGCCTTGCCAAGCTCCGCGATAGACCGCCAAGAGGCGAGTTTAAGGGCCTTTGGCGCCGCTGCCATCGCTCGATCGCCACCGTCCTGCCGGACGCGACGATGGTGATCGATGGATGTCGCATCGCATCGGAGGGTTTCGAAGAGGGGATTCCGCTGTCGGGCCGATGCTGGAGAGGCAGGTGCGATCCGGCTGATTCGACCTGATCGGGTCAGGCGTGCTCCGGCCTCGCCCGGGCGAGGAGCTGCGCCAGCCGGTCGATGCTTGCCAGGGCCTGCCGCCGGGCCGCTTCCAATTCGGCGATCGGGGCCTGGCCATAGAGCGACCGCGCGAAGGCGATGATGCTGGTGAGCGTCTGAAACGAGGCCTCGTCGAGCTCCGGCGAGGGCGGCAGGACGCAGCCGAGATTCGCGACATGGTTCTCGGCGCTTGCCTGCAGCGCCTTGGCGTTCAGCACGCCGGCCTTCAGGACGTCGCTTCGCAGCGTTTCGATGTCGTCGAAAGGCCGGAATTCTACCGATTCAACCATGTTCTTCTCGGGAGCGAGGCGAGGTCTCCGATCTGAGAAAGACTATCTCCGAACAGGATCGAAGGCAGCATGGTCATCGCATCGTGGTTACGCAGGCGTCTACGTGACGGAGTGCTGCATGTCTCAGCGGAAGGTGGCGGTTCTCACTCCTCCATATCCTGCTCGATCGGTGTATCGACAGGCCGGAATTGCCGGCCACTGAGAGAACGCACCAAGGTCCTGACCAAAGCCGCGACGACCACGACCAGCGGCAAGGCCATGACGGCATTGCCATCCAGCGCCATCCAGATCGCCAGGCCGCAGCTGATGGCGATCCCCAGGACGAGCAGCAGCTTCATGCCGCGATGCTGACGCCGACGGGCGCTTTCGGCAAGGGTCGGCTGCTGATGCGGCTGATCTTTCATCGCCGGCTTTCCTGGCCGGCTGCGTGTTGCTCACAAAAACGCGCATTGACGGCAGGAGGATGGCGGGAAAGGATGCGGACGTGCTCGCCATGGTTGCTCCCGAGTTTCGGGGCGCATCAGGATCGGTTCGGGGGCCGAAGCGTCGTCTTCGGGCGCTGGCGGTCGGGCTGGTCCTCGCTCTCCTGCCCGGCGCTGGCAAGGCCGGTGACCTCCAGCCCTGGTCCAGCCCCGCTCCGCCGGAGCTGGCGCTCACGCGCCTCGATGCGGCAGCGCTCGATCTTGCCGATATGCGCGGCGAGCCCGTCATCGTCCACTTCTTCGCGACCTGGTGCGGCCCCTGCATCGAGGAGATGGCCTCGCTGAACGCGCTGGCGCAGCGTCGCGACCCGGCCGTCGCGATCCTCGCGGTCAATGTCGGCGAGGTTCCGGCGCGGCTGCGCAGCTTCTTCAAGGCGCGTCCCGTCGATTTCCCGGTGCTGCTCGACGAGGACCGTGCGGCGATGAAGCGCTGGCAGGTGCTCGGCCTGCCGACGAGCTTCGTGCTCGACGGGCAACTGCGCCCGGCGTTCAAGACGGAGGAGCCGCTCGACTGGACGAGCCCGGCCGTTCTGCGCGCCCTCGCCGCCGTCGCGAAACCGGGTGGAGAGAACCCTTCGGAAGAACGCCCCGAGGAAGAAAGACCCAAGCAAGACCTGTCCAGGACAATCGCTGATAAAAACGAGGGAGGAGCCATCCGATGATCAATCGCCGCGACATGCTCAAGACAGGGGCCGCCGCTGCCGGCGCGGCCCTGCTGATGCCGCATCAGGCTTTCGCGCAGGCTCCGGCCTTCGCGCCGAGGCCCGGCAAATGGCGGGATTTCGAAGTGGTGACGCGGCTTGACCTGGCCGGGCAGGGTAAGGCGCAGGCCTGGATTCCGCTGCCTTCCGTGGATCAGCCGGAATGGATCAGGCCCGGCAAGAGCGACTGGACGACCAATGCCGCCTCAGTGGAGGTGGTGCGGGATCCGAAATACGGCGCGCAGATGCTGCATGTCGTCTTCAAGGAGGGTGAGGCCGCGCCTTCGGTCGAGCTCCGCAGCCGCTTTTCGTTGCGCGATCGGGCGGAGGATTTCGCGGCGGGCGGCAAGCCCGCCCTCAGTGAGGCCGAGCGCAAGCTCTATCTCGAGGCGACCGAGTTGATGCCGACCGATGGCATCGTCCGGGAGACCGCCGAGAAGGCGGCCGCCGGCAAGACCGGCGACGTCGAGAAGGCTCGCGCCATCTATGAATGGGTGGTGGCCAACACCTTCCGCGATGCGAAGACGCGGGGCTGCGGCACGGGCGATGTCGCCTCGATGCTGCGCACCGGCAATCTCGGCGGCAAATGCGCCGATCTCAATGCCCTCTATGTCGCGCTGGTGCGCTCCATCGGCATTCCCGCCCGCGACATCTACGGCATCCGCGTGGCGCCCTCGCAATTCGGCTATGCCAGCCTCGGCGCCGGCTCGGCGACGATCACCAAGTCGCAGCATTGCCGCGCGGAGGTCTGGCTCGAAGGCCATGGCTGGGTCGCGACCGACCCTGCCGATGTCCGCAAGGTCGTGCTGGAGGAGCCGCCCGGCAACAACGCCATCGACAACCCCAAGGTGGTCGCAGCGCGCGAGACGCTGTTCGGCGCCTGGGAAGGCAACTGGCTCGGCTACAACATGGCGCATGACCTCGAATTGTCGGGCTCGCGGCACAAGGTCGGCTTCCTGATGTATCCGCAGGCCGAGGTCGCCGGCGCGCTGCTCGACTGCCTCGACCCGGACACGTTCCGATACATGATCAGGTCTGCCGAGATCACGGCCTGATCCAGATGGCCGGGCAGGGAGCCCGGCCGCCGCTTTCCGGAGATGAGACGATGAGCGAGACAATCGAGCGCGAGGCCCCGGCGCGGGCGGCCGCTCCGCGCCTGACCAGCCTCGCCCATGGCGGCGGCTGCGGCTGCAAGCTTGCCCCTTCGGTGCTCCAGCAATTGCTGGCCGAGCACCCGGCGGCGGGGCCGTACAAACAATTGCTGGTGGGAACCGAAACCGGCGACGACGCCGCCGTCTGGCAGATCGACGATGAGACCTGCGTCGTCGCCACGACCGATTTCTTCATGCCGATGGTCGATGATCCCCGTGATTTCGGCCGCATCGCCGCGACCAACGCGATCTCCGACGTCTACGCCATGGGGGGCAAGCCGATCATGGCGCTCGCCATCCTCGGCATGCCGCTCGACAAGCTGCCGGTGGAGATGACCCGCGAGATCCTGAAGGGCGGCGCCTCGATCTGTGCGGAGGCCGGCATTCCCGTCGCCGGCGGCCATTCCATCGACGCGCCCGAGCCGATCTATGGGCTTGCCGTCATCGGCCTGCTCAATCCGAAGACCCTGCGGCGCAACAGCGGCGCGCGGCCGGGCGACGCACTGATCCTGACCAAGGCGCTCGGCGTCGGCATCTATTCGGCCGCCTTCAAGAAGGGCGAGCTTTCGCCGGCCGCCTATGACGAGATGATTGCCTCGGTGACGCTGCTCAACCGCGTCGGCGCCGAATTGGCGAAGGACGAGGACGTGCACGCCATCACCGACGTCACCGGCTTCGGCATCCTCGGCCATGGGCTGGAGATGGCGCGCGGCTCTGGCGCGACGCTGAAGCTTCGCCTTGCCGATCTGCCGTTGCTGTCGCAGGCGGAAAGGCTGGTGCAGGCAGGCCGGGTGACCGGAGCCTCGCATCGCAACTGGGCGAGCTATGGCGAGGGCGTCGTTCTGCCGGCCGGGTTGCCGGAGTGGCGCCGGCACCTGCTCACCGATCCGCAGACCTCCGGCGGGTTGCTGGTCTCCTGCAAGGCGGAACGGGCAGGAGATGTGCTCGCGCAGATCAAGGCGGCGGGGTGCCCGGCCGCGCGGATCATCGGCGCCGTGGAGGCAGGAGCGGGTCGCGTCGTGGTGGTTTGACGGGCCTCACGCCGCCTCGACCTTGAGGTTACGGCCCCAGACGTCGAAGAAGGCGCCTTCGTTCAGCACCAGCCGGTTCTCCCTGAGCGCGCCTTCCAGCTCCCGCAGCCGGGCGCGGGCGGTTTCGTCGGGCACGAGTCCGCCATCCGCGTCGCGGGTGGGGAAGAAGGCGGCGCCGTCCCAGCTCGTGCCCGCGCCGCGCAGCATCAGCACGATGTCGCCCCAGTCGATCTCGTCGCCGACGACATGGACGAAGGTCGAGCGCAGCGGCTCCACCTTCGGCGGGGCGATCCTGACCAGCACGATCAGCGCCGTGAACGGGCCCTTGCGGAAGAGCTTGCCGAGCCAGCGATCGAAATCGGTGCCGAGCCCTCTAGAAGTCGACACGCGGCGTCTCCGGCATGTAGCGCTCGAACAGCGCGTAGAAGTCGCTGCCGATCTCGGCGCGATACCAATCCTCGAAGCCGCGCAGCGCCTCCGCGGCGCTTTCGGTGGTGGAGGCGGCTTCCGTCGACAATTCGGTCCGTAGCGCCTCGAGGAAGGGCGTCAATCGATCGAGGACGAGCTCCTGCCGGGGCCCGATCTCCTCCCAGCCGAGCGTTTGCGCGATGACGAAGCGGGCGCGTGCAACGGCTTTCTCGGGCTCGTCGGCTTCGCTGATGGCCCTGACGGCACCGCGCACGAGATTGAGCCGCCGGAAGGCCGTGGCGCGTTCGAGAGCGAGCGCGGCGATCCGTGCCGCCGCCTCCTTGCGATAGGCGTCCTCGGCCTCCCCAGCGGCTTCGGCGGCGTGCTCGAAGCCGGCGATCAGATCGAGGGCGGGGGCTTCGCTGTCGGTCATGCGGCCTCTCGAGCTTTGCCCGGACAATGACGTTCGATACTCAGAAAATCTAATAAAAACAAATCATTGCGGCATCGGTTTGAATCAGAAGCTCAGTTCGATGCCGTAGAAACTGGCGGAAGAGAATGGGAGTCGAACCCACCAGAGACCGTCTGACGGCCCCTCCCGGATTTGAAGTCCGGACGCCCCACCGGGGACGTTTCTCCTCCATCGGGTGCCACCGGCAGCGGCCCGAACAGGTCGAGCCGCTGCCGGTTGATGCGCCGGAGATCGCCGCGGCGGATGGTGACGCCGTGGCGGTCGAAGAATTCGAGAATCTGGATAGCGACCTTTCGGCCGTTGTCGAGCCTGTCGCGGAATTGCGCGGCGTTGAAGCCGGCCGGATGTTGTGCGGCAAGCGCGCTCGCGATGCCGACCATCTCGACCACCGTCTGGCGCAGGAAAAAGTGATCGAGCGCGATTTCGTGCACGTCGCCGCGCCGTCCGATCAGCCGGAACAGCCGACGGATTTCCTCCTCGCGACGGCCGAGCATCTGGCCGATGTCGCGCACGCGCGGCGGGCGGAAGCGCTCATCGCCGCCGATCAGCGGTGCGATGCGGCCCCACAGGGTCTCGTCCTCCGGCGAGAGCCGGACTTCATGACCGGGCCGCCTGATCCAGGAGCCGGAGGCGGCGACCACGCCGTCCTCCGTGAGCCGCGCCAGCGCCTGGCGGAACAAGGGCGCCGGCTGGCGCGGCGCCACAGCGAGCCGCAAACGCTCCAGCCCCATGCCGGGCAGGTCGGGATGTTCAGCGTGATAGGCGTCGAGCGTGTCGGCCACGGCTTTAGCCAGCGCCTGCCAATGCTCGGGCAGCATCGCAAGGGCGCCGATCCTGACGAGGTGGAGCCGTGCGGTCAGTTGCTCCGCGGCGTCAGCGCCCAGCGCGCGGTCGCGGACGAAGCTGTCGATCTCGACATGGTAGGGCGCGACCCCCAGCAGCGCACGCAAAGCCTCGGCCGGATCGGCGAGGCCGAGGGCGGCAAGCTGCGCCAGCCGCTCCGGGCTGCGGCGCCTGCGCTCCGGAGCGCGCAGGTCGAGGAAGCGGCCGCCGCCGATGCTGCGCGAGGCCGAGATGTCGCGCAGCACGAAGCGGTCAAGCGCAGCCGCGGCAAGCGGGCTGTCGAGAACGAGCTGGACCGGGGCGGTCGCGCCCGGCGCGATCTCCTCGCCCAGCAGCACGATGCGGGCGCCGACTTCCGCCGCGGCGTGATGGAGCCGCACCGGCTGCCACATGGCGAGGGGCCTGGTTTCGGAGGCGAGCAGCGTGATCTCGGCGTCGATCCGGCTTGCCGGTGCGTGCAGGGTCGGCACCAGCACCATGTCGCCATGCCGGATCGCCTCCTTCGCGATGCCGGGTCCGGCAAGGTTGAGCGCGCAGCGGTCGCCGGCATGGCCGGTCTCGGCCGGACGGTTCTGGGCATGGATCGAGCGGATGCGCGCCGGCAGGCCGGCCGGCGAGACGATGACGCTGTCGCCGACGTGGACGGAGCCCGACAGCACCGTGCCTGTCACCACCGTGCCGGTGCCCTGCAAGGTGAAGCAGCGATCGACAGCGAGGCGGAAAGCGCCGTCACCCCGCCTGCCTTGCGCCTGACGCGCCTTGGCCGCGAGCAATTCGCTCAATTCCGGGAGCCCGTCGCCGATCACGGTCGAGACCGGCAGCATCGGTGCGTCGGCGAAGGGCGTGTCCGCGAGCAGGTTGGCGACCTCGTTGCGCACGGTGGCGATCCGCTCCGCACCGACGAGATCGGTCTTGGTGAGCGCGACCACGGCGTCGCGGATGCCGAGCAGGCGGGCGATGGCGACATGCTCGCGCGTCTGCGGCATCACCCCGTCATCGGCCGCGACGACGAGCAGGATGAGGTCGATGCCGGAAGCGCCGGCCAGCATCGTATGGACCAGCTTCTCATGGCCGGGAACGTCGATGAAGCCGATCACGGAGCCATCGGCCTGCGGCCAATAGGCGAAGCCGAGCGCGATCGAGATGCCGCGCGCCTTCTCCTCCTTCAGCCGGTCGGTATCGACGCCGGTGAGGCGCTTCACCAGCGAGGTCTTGCCATGGTCGATATGGCCGGCCGTGCCGATGATCATGGCGCGGCCTCGATCGGGGAGGCGGCGCGCGCGGCCTTGATGAAGGGCGCGGCGAGACGGCTGCCCTTGGCCTCGGCCGAGAGCAGCAGGGAAAGCGCGCGCGCGGAATCCTGAGCCACGCCCTGGCCGAGCAGGGTCGCGGCGCCGAGCATGGCCTCGGAATCGGGATCGTCGGCCGCCATGCCGCGCTGCCACCATTCGGCCGCCACGGCGGGATCGCGCTCCACGCCAAGAGCGTCATGGAACATCATGCCGAGCCGGGTCATGCTGGTCGCGATGCCGGCCTCGGCGGCGGCTTTCGCCCAGCGCAGGGCTTCCGCCCGCGCCTCGGGCAGGCCGCTTTCGAGCAGCATCCAGGACAGCATGTCCTGCGCCGGGGCATCGTCCTGTTCTGCCGCCAGCCGGTAGAGCCGCATCGCCTCGTCATCGCTCTGCGCGACGCCGTCGCCCCTGAAATGGAGCGCTGCGAGATTGCGCTGCCCGACCGGATCACCGCTATTCGCGGCCAGCGTCAGCCAGCGCAGGGCAAGCGTGAGATCGCGCTCCACCCCGAGCCCTTCGGCGAAACAGGCGCCGATATTGTTCTGGGCCCGCGCGATGCCGGCATGGGCGAGCGGCCCCCAGAGCGCCAGCGCGGCGCGATGGTCGCCGCGCTCGACGGCATCAGTGGCGCGCGTCATGACGGCAGCCACATCCTCTGCGCCGGAGTTGTCCTTGCGGCGCAGCCGGTCAAGCCAGCCCATCGCCGCCTCCGGGCTTCAGCCTCGCGAGCTGCGCGGCGAAGAGCGCCTCGTCTTCGAGGCAACGCAGGTCGAGGACGAGCGCGCCTTGTGCGATGCGCCCGATCACCGGCACCGGTACGGCCCGGAAGGCGGCGGCCAAGGCCTCGACGGCGCCGCCGCTGGCCTTGCCGGCCGGCGCGATCGCCAGCCCCGCGCTCGGCAGCGTCTCCAGCGGCAACGCGCCGGAGCCGATCTGGCTGGCGCAGTCGATCGTCTCGACGGTCCAGCCGGCACCGAGCGCGGCCGCCATTTGCGGCTGCAACCGCTCGGCCAGCGCGCGCAACTCCGCGGCCTTGCGTGTGAACAGGCGCAGCGTCGGCAGGCGCTCGGCCAGCCGGTCGGGATCGCGATAGAGCCGGAGCGTCGCCTCCAGCGCCGCGAGGCGGAGCTTGTCGAGCCGGAGCGCGCGCTTCAGCGGATTCTTGGCGAGCCTGGCGATCAGATCCTTCCGCCCGGCGACGATGCCGGCCTGCGGGCCCCCGAGCAGCTTGTCGCCGGAGAAGGTGACGAGATCGGCGCCGCCCTTCAGCGCGTCCTGCACGGTCTTTTCGTGCCGCAGCCCCCAGCGGGCGAGGTCGATCAGCGTGCCCGAGCCGAGATCGTCGACGAAAGGCAGGTCGTGCGTGCGGGCGAGCTTCGCCAGCTCTGCCGGCTCCACCTCCGCCGTGAAGCCCTGCACGACATAGTTCGAGGTGTGGACCTTCAGCAGCAATCCGGTCTCAGGGCCGATGGCCTCGGCATAGTCCTTGAGATGCGTGCGATTGGTGGTGCCGACCTCGCGCAGGATCGCGCCGGCGCGGCCCATGATATCCGGCATGCGGAAGGCGCCGCCGATCTCGATCAGTTCGCCGCGCGAGACGATGGCCTCGCGATCCCGGGCGAGGGTGTTGAGCACGAGCAGAACCGCCGAGGCATTGTTGTTGACCAGCACCGCATCCTCGGCGCCGGTCAATTCCCGGATCAGGCCGCGCACATGCGCGTCGCGCTCGCCGCGCTGTCCGGCCTCGATCTCATATTCGAGATTGGTCGGTGCGCGCATCGCGGTGACGACGGCTTGAACCGCCTCCTCGGCCAGCAGGGCGCGGCCGAGATTGGTGTGCAGCACCGTGCCGGTGAGGTTGATGACGGGGCGCTGCGACGGCCGCTCGCGCTCCTCCAGCACATCGAGCGCCATGTGCGCGATGGCATCGGCCGAGGCGGAGTGAGCGGTCTCGCTCTGCCGCATCCGCTCCAGAACCTGCCGCACGGCCTGCGTCGTCTCGCTGCGGCCATGGCGGGCGATGGCGAGGGCGCCTTCGCCGCTGCGCAGGATCTCGTCGACCGAAGGGGGGCGGAAGCGTTCGGGTCTGTTCATCAGGCTCCCTCCGGGAGACGCATGATCGTCAATAACCGAGCAGGAACGGATTCACCCCCGCCCGTTTCCAGCCGGCCTCCGTCACCAGCAGATCGAGGCCGAGGCTCGCGATATCGTCGGCGACGGGTTCCAGCTCCGTATCCTTGCGGCGGTTCAGGATCTTCACATAGGTCCGGCATTCGTCGCAGGTCTCGGCCTTGATCGTGTCGGCGATGCCCTCGATCGCCTGATAGGCGATGCCCTTGGTCGAGCCGCAGGTGACGCATTTCACCCGGACATGGTTCCATTGCGCCGCGCAGAGCGAGCACTGCACATAGCGCACGCCCTCGACATTGACGTCGGCGACGATCGAACTCGTTACCGGCGGCCCGCCGCAACAAGGGCAGACGCCATCCGCGACCGGCTGCGGCAGGAGCGGGTCGAGCTGCGCCACGCAGCGGGCCGCGACGACCTGCAAGGCCGCGGCGGCGAAGATGTGCTCGGCTACCGCCTCGACCGGGATCGCATCGGCCAGCACCGCGGCGAACATCGCGCGGCGGCCTTCGTCATCGACCGCCATGGCCCGTTCGAGGGCCGCGCGGGCAAGGTCCGGCATGGCGACGCCTGCCAGCAGCTTCGCCAGCCCGTCGAGCGCGGCCGAGGCGGCCGGATCGTCGGCAAGATCTTCGCGGGGCAGGAGCGGCATGGCATTGGCGGCCCGCATCCGAAGCTCGCCCAAGGCGGGCAGGGCAGGGGGCGGCAAGGTGCGCGCGAGCTCGTCCTGCGCCTTCGACAGCGCGGCCAGGAAGCTCAGATAGGGCTCGAGCTGGTGGCCGGGCGCGAGCGCTGCGAAGCGCATGGCGCGCAGCCCGAACAGCGTCTCCGGCAAGGGCAGGCGGATGAAGGGCGGCTTGTCGCGCTCGGCGATGCCGACTTCCTCGAAGGGCGCGAAGCCCGGAGCATCACTCATTCTGGTCCTCTCGAACCGCACGGGTCACGGGAGGCGGAGCGGCCCGGCCGCCCCGCATGCAAGGATATTGCTACTCGGCCGGGCCGACAGTGTGGCGGCGCGGTGGTGTCTGGCGTTCGTCGATCACGCCCTCGCGCGCCTCCTGGCGCAGCCAGAGCCGATGGTGGCGGAAAGCCCAGCCGCCCGTCACCTTACCCTCCGTCATCGCGCCCATCGTGCCGCGCACATAGAAGCCGGCATAGATATGGACGATGACGACCAGCAGCATCGCGACCGCCGCGAGCGCGTGGATGATATGGCCGAAGCGCTGCTGCTCGATGGTGAAGCTCGCGCCGAAATACTCGTACCAGATCATGATCCCCGTGCCGAACAGGACGAGGATCAGCAGCGTCATCAGCCAGAAGACGATCTTCTGGGCGCCGTTGTACTTGCCGATCTCGGGCAGGTTCTCCTCATGGCCCGACATCACCTCGCCGATATGGCGCATCCATTGCGTGTCGACCTTCTGCCAGAAATTGTATCTGACCATCTGGACGAAGAGGATGGCGAAGCTCGCCAGCAGCACGACGCCGATCCAGGGATGCAGGGCGCGGGTGTTCGCGCCGCCGCCGAACAGGCCCGACAGGAAGAACAGCGAGGGATGGAACAGCGCCGCCCCGCTGAGAGCGAGCAGGATCAGCGAGATCGCGGTGACCCAGTGATTGACGCGCACGCGGCCGGGATAACGGTCGACGGTCGTGCGCTCCTCTTCACGCCTGACGACCACGGGCTGCCTCCTCGTCGATCACATGCTCGGCCTCGCGGTCCTCGGCGCGGCTGACATCGTTGCGCCGCGCCACGATGCCATGGACGAAGGCGAAGGCGGCGGCGAAGCCGATCGCCGCCATGCCGGCATATTTGGTCAGGCCCTTCCACAATTCGACGACCTGGCTGATCCGCGGATTGTTGGGCAGCCCGGCATAGAGCTGCGGCTGGTCGGCATGGTGGAGCACATACATCACATGCGTGCCGCCGACGCCCGGCGGGTCGTAGATGCCGGCATTCTGGAAGCCGCGCGACTTGAGATCCGCGACGCGCGTCTGCGCGAAGGTGAGCTGCGCCTGCTTGGTGCCGAAGGTGATCGCCCCCGTCGGGCAGGCCTTGGCGCAGGCCGGCGCCTGGCCGACCGAGACCCGATCCGAGCAGAGCGTGCATTTATAGGCCTTGTGATCGGTCTGGCTGATGCGCGGGATGTTGAAGGGGCAGCCCTTCACGCAATAGCCGCAGCCGATGCAGTTCTCCGAGACGAAATCGACGATGCCGTTGTTGTACTGCACGATGGCGCCCGGCGAGGGGCAGGCCTTGAGGCAGCCCGGATCGGCGCAATGCATGCAGCCATCCTTGCGGATCAGCCATTCGAGATTGCCGCTCTGCGGGTTCTCCCATTCGGTGAACCGCATCAGCGTCCAGCTGTTCGGCGTCAGATCGTGCGGATTGTCATAGGAGCCGGTGTTGAAGCCGACCTCCTCGCGCAGATTGTTCCATTCCAGGCAAGCCGACTGGCATGCCTTGCAGCCGATGCATTTCGAGACGTCGATGAGCTTCGCCACCTCGAAATCGTGGCGGACATCCGGCGGCCGCATATTGGTCGCCGAGATGCGGGCGAAGTCCTGGCTCTGCAATCCCATGGTCTTCGCCTCCCTAGCTCGTCGCCGGCCCGTTGGACGGCTCGACATTCACGAGGAACGCCTTGAACTCGGGCGTCTCGATATTGGCGTCGCCGACGAACGGGGTGAGGCTGTTCGGGCCGAAGCCCTTGCGCGCCGCACCGGTGAAGCCCCAATGGAGCGGGATGCCGACGATATGGACGGTCTTGCCGTCGCAGATCAGCGGCTTGATGCGCTTGGTCACCATCGCCTTGGCATAGACCGAGCCGCGGTTGGACGAGACCTTCACCCAGCCGCCCTTCTGGATGTTCTTCTCCGCGGCGAGCTGCTCGCTGATCTCGACGAAGAACTCCGGCTGCAGCACCGCATTGACCCAGACATGCTTGGTCCAGAAGTGGAAATGCTCGGTCAGGCGGTAGGAGGTCGCGGCATAGGGGAACTTGTCCGAGGTTCCGAGCGCCGCAAGATCGTCCTTGAAGATGCGCGCGGCCGGGTTGCCGCGGATCTTCGGGGCGAGCACGTTGGCGACCGGGCTCTCGAAGGGCTCGTAATGGGCCGGGAAGGGGCCGTCCTTCATCATCGCCCGGGCGAAGAGCCGTGCGGTCCCCTCCGGATTCATGATGAAGGGGCCGACATCCTGCGGCTTGGCGCCGGGCGCGATGTCCGGCACGTCGAAGCCCGCCCAGGCCGTGCCGTTCCACTCGATCAGCTTGCGCTTCGGATCCCAGGCCTTGCCGTCGAGATCGGCCGAGGCGCGGTTGTAGAGGATCCGGCGGTTCGCCGGCCAGGAGAAGGCCCAGTTCGAATAGGCGCCGGTATTGCCGGGGTCGCTGGTGTCCCGGCGGGCCATCATATTGCCCTTCTCGGTCCAGCAGCCGGAATAGATCCAGCAGCCGCAGGCGGTCGAGCCGTCGTCGCGCAATTGCCCGAAGGTGTCGATCTGCTTGCCCTTCTCGAGGATGACCTTGCTCGGGTCGACCGGGTCGGTCACCGTCGAGACGACATAGCCGTTCATCTCCTTGGCCATCTCGTCCGGCTCGGGCTCGCCCGGATCGCGATAGGGCCAGTGGAGATTGACGATCGGATCGGGGAAGGCCCCGCCCTCCTTCTGGTAGAGCGCGCGCAGGCGCATATGGAGCTGCGCCATGATCCAGTTGTCGTGCTTGGCCTCGCCCGGAGGCTCGGCGCCCGGCCAGTGCCATTGCAGCCAGCGGCCGGAATTGACCAGCGAGCCCTCGTCCTCGGCGAAGCAGCTCGTCGGCAGCTCGAAGACCTCGGTCTTGATGTCCTCGGGCTTGACGTCGTTATGGACGCCCTCGTCCTTCCAGAACCGCGCCGTCTCGGTCTGCAGCGGGTCCATCACCACGAGGAACTTCAGCTTCGACAGCGAGGCCGTGACCTTGCCCCGGTTGGGGAAGGAGAGCAGCGGGTTGAAGCCCTGGCAGAAATAGCCGTTGACCTTGCCCTGGCTCATCAGCTCGAAGGTGCGCAGCACGTCGTAGCCGGGCACGTCGAGCTTCGGTAGCCACTGATAGGCGAAGTCGTTCTCCGCCGTCGCCGCCGGCCCCCACATCGACTTCAGGAAGCTCACCATGAACTTCTTGTAGTTCTGCCAGTAGCTCATCTGGTTGGGCCTGAGCGGCTTGAAGCCGCGCGTCGACATATAGGTCGAAAAATCGACCTCCTTGTCGGTCCCGAGCGTCAGATAGCCCGGGATCAGGTTCGACATCAGGCCGATGTCGGTGAGCCCCTGGATGTTGGAGTGCCCGCGCAGCGCATTCATGCCGCCGCCGCGCATGCCGATATTGCCGAGCATGAGCTGCAGCATCGCCATGGAGCGGATGTTCTGCGAGCCCTTGGAGTGCTGCGTCCAGCCGAGCGCGTACATCGAGGTCATGACCTTGTCGCGCGCCGAGGTCTCCGCGATCATCTTGCAGATCGTGAGATACTTGTCCTTTGGCGTGCCGCAGATGCGCTCGACCATCTCCGGCGTGTAGACCGCGATATGCTTCTTCAGGAGCTGGTAGACGCAGCGCGGATGCTGCAGCGTCTCGTCGATCTGGACATAGCCGTCCGGCCCGAGCTCGTATTCCCAGCTCGAGCGGTCATAGTCGCGCTTGGCCTCGTCGTAGCCGGTGAACAAACCGTCCTGATAGCCGAAGCCCTCCTTCACGATATAGGGCGCGTTGGTGAAGGCGCGCACATAGTCGTGTTGGATCTTGTCGTTATCGATGCAGTACTTGATCACCCCGAGCAGGAAGGCGATGTCGGTGCCTTGCCGGATCGGCGCGTAGAAATCCGCGACCGAGGCCGTGCGCGTGAAGCGCGGATCGACGACGATCAGCTTGGCGCCGCGCTGGGCCTTCGCCTCAGTGACCCATTTGAAGCCGCAAGGATGCGCTTCGGCGGCGTTGCCGCCCATGACGACGATGAGGTCGGTGTTCTTGATGTCCGTCCAGGAGTTGGTCATCGCACCGCGACCGAATGTTGGGGCCAGACTGGCCACCGTCGGTCCGTGTCAAACGCGCGCCTGGTTGTCGAACGCCAATATCCCGAGACTTCGGACGACCTTGTAGGTCAGGAACGCCGTTTCGTTGGTGGTCGCCGATGCCGCGAGGAAGCCCGTCGTCAGCCAGCGATTGACCGTGACGCCGTCCTGATTGGTCTTGATGAAGTTCTTGTCGCGATCGTCCTTCATCAGTCGCGCGATGCGGTCGAGCGCCTCGCCCCAGCTGATCTGCCGGAATTCGCGCTCGCCGGGCCCCCGATATTGCGGGACCTTGGTGCGCGTCTCGGAATGGACGAAGTCGAGAAGGGCGGAACCCTTCGGGCAGAGCGTGCCGCGATTGGTCGGATGGTCGGGGTCGCCCTCGATATGGATGATCGCGGGATGGGCGTTCTTGGACCCGTCGCCGAGGCCGTACATGATGACGCCACAGGCGACCGAGCAGTACGGACAGGTGTTTCGGGTTTCCGTCGTGCCCGTCAGCTTGAAAGGTCGCACGGCCTGGGCGAGGGCTTCCTCAGCCCCACCGAATCCGAGCGCGGCGACGGCAGATCCGCCGATCCCCGCTCCTGCGGCTTTCATGAACTGGCGGCGCGAGAGCTCATGCAGCATCTCAACCTCCCAGGCGAACAATCACGTATCGTTCAATTTGGAATAGTGAAACTCTGGCCAGGGGGCGTCAAGCTGCCTCTTGCTTGGGCATTGCGTCGCATGGCTAGACTTTTGTCGTAGTCCGTTGCCGGCGAAACCCGCGGTTCGCGCTCGCGGTGAAGGCCCGTCGTGACGGGCGCGTTATGCCGATTCCCTGCGTTTGGCCGGCTGCCTCGCTACGCTCGATGGGATGGTCGCGCTGCTGCGCCGCGCCCGCTGCCAGGCGGCGGGCGTCTCGCCGGCGATGCGGCGGAAGACGCGGGTGAAATGCGCCTGATCGGAAAAGCCGATCTCGGCCGCGATCTCCGTCAGGGTGCGGTCGCCGGCCGCCAGCATCTCCTGGCCCTTCCGCACGCGCGCCTGCAATTGCCATTGATGCGGCGGCAGGCCGGTCGCCGCCTTGAAGGTATGGCTGAAATGCGATTGCGAGAGGTCGACCAGCGCCGCCAGCTCCTGCAGGCGGATGTTGTCGCCGCAATGATCGGCGATGAAATCGGTGACGCGCCGCAATTGCTCGCCGGTCAGCGACGAGCGTCGGCGCGGCTCGCGGCGCCGGACCTGGAAGAGATCGATCAGCAGGGCGAGCACGAGCCCGTCGCCATAGAGGTCGTGCCGCCGCTCCGGCTCCGCGCATTCGGCTGCGATCATCCGCGCCAGCGCCATGATGCGCTCGTCGCTGAACATGATGCGGGGTTGCGCGAGGATGGCCCGGTCGAGCGGCTCGGCGAGCCGTTCCGCGATCTCCTGCGCGTCGAAATGCAGGTCGAGATGCTTCAGCCGCAGCCGCTCGTCGATGCGTGTCCAGACCGGCATCCCGGCCGGCATGTAGCTGATCGATGATCCCCCGGGTGCGCTCGCAATGCCGGGCCCGCCGGGCGAGAGCCGCGTCTCGAACGATCCGCCCTCCGTCTCGAGCACGATGAACAGCCGCGGATGCTGCGAGACATATTCGCCGCGCGCGCCCTTCTCGCAGCGCGCCTGCCAGAGATCGGCGATCACGCCGTTGAAGGCGCGCCATTTCAGCGTGCCGATGACGCTGATGCCCTCCCGGACGGAATTCATGCGCGGCTGGAACGACATCGACTTCTTCCGTCGGTGGCGATGGAAAGGTGGCGAGAATGCAACACCGTGGCCGCATGATACGGGACAGAACAAAAACGTTCAATGCATAGCAGAAACGATCAATCCGGCTGTTGGTGTGAATGTTAGGGAAAATTGTCCCGAGATAAGTGTCGTTTTGAATTATTCTAAATATCGAATATTCGAATGCGACATCACTCATTCTGGTAGAAGCGAATTATGCGCTATACTGATCGTATGAAGATTAGATTTATTCTTGGATCGGCCGCTTCGCTTCTGGCGATCGCTGGCCCGGCCTTTGCCCAGGGTCAGCAGGCCCAGGCTCAGCCGGCAACGGTGCAGCTCGACACGATCACGGTCGAAGGCCAGGCCGAGACCGCGACCGGCCCGGTCAACGGCTATGTGCCGCAGCGCACGGGGACGGGCTCGAAGACCAATACGCCGATCACGGCGATCCCGCAGGCCGTCTCGGTGATCGGCCGGCGGGAGCTCGAGGACCGCAACGTCCAGAAGGTCGACGAAGCCCTGCGCTACACCGCCGGCGTCACGGCCCAGCCCTTCGGCCCGGACCCGGACACCGACTGGGTCTTCATCCGCGGTTTCCAGGCGACGCAGACCGGCATGTATCTCGACGGGCTGTCGAACTATGCCTTCGGCTTCGGCGGCTTCCAGATCGACCCGTTCATGCTCGAGCGGGTGGAGGTGCTGAAGGGACCGGCTTCGGTGCTCTACGGCGGCGGCAATCCCGGCGGCATCGTCAACATGATCAGCAAGCGCCCGAACGGCAGGAATTTCGGCCTGGTCGAGACCGGCATCAACAATTTCGGCAACGCCTACACCAACATCGACATTGGGGTCAGCGACAAGCAGGGGATCTGGAGCACGCGCCTCACGGGGCGCATCTCCGGCGGCGACCAGTACACCGACGTCGCCAAGGATTTCCGTGGCTTCATCCTGCCGCAGATCACCTACAAGCCGAACGGGGCGACCAGCTTCACGGCCTATGGCTATTATTCGGCGCTCGACCAGATCCATGTCGGCGGCGGCTTCCTGCCCTATGTCGGCACGGTGGTGAACGCGCCCTTCGGCCGCATCCCGCGCAAGGCCTTTCTCGGCGAGCCGGATATCGACAGCCAGAAGCGCGTCCAGACCATGCTGGGCTGGGAGTTCAAGCACGAGTTCGACAATGGCTGGACCTTCAGCCAGAACGCCCGCTACGGCCATATGCGCGGCTCGCAGCTCGGCCCCTATGGCTACGGTTATTCCGGGCCGGACGCACCGTTCGGGAACGGCTTCCAGCCGCTGGCGCCCGATTACCAGCTCTACCGCATCGGCTTCCAGGAACGCACGCAGGTCAACACTTTCCTGCTCGATAACCGGCTGGAGCGGACTTTCCGCACCGGGCCGGTCGAGCATTCGCTGCTGCTCGGCGCCGACTACAAATACTTCAACATCGACCAGACGCAGGCATCGGGCGGCGCGACGCCGATCAGCGTGACCAACCCGGTCTACGGCGCGCCGCAGGGCGTGCCCTCGGTCTATCTGAACCAGGAGCTGGACCACCACCAGTTCGGGCTCTACCTCCAGGACCAGCTCCGCTTCGGCGATGGCTGGCTCGTCACGCTGAACGGCCGCTACGACTACACCAAGAAGAAATCCGTCAGCGCGCCCGGCCTGCTGTTCTCGCCGAGCTACAGCAAGAACGAAGCGGCCTTCTCCGGCCGCGCCGGCCTGGCTTATGAGTTCGCCAATGGCTTGACGCCCTATGTCAGCGCCGCGACCTTCTTCAACCCGGTCTTCGATGCCGTGCCCAACCTGACGGGCGGCCCGGCGACGCCGTTCCAGCCGGAGAAGGGCCATCAATACGAGGCCGGCGTGAAGTACAAGCCGGGCTTCATGGACGCGCTGATCACGGCCTCGGTCTTCCGGCTGGTGAAGCAGAACGTCGTCACCCCGTCGCCGACGGCGCTGAATCCCTTCGCCTCGACCCAGCTCGGCGAGGTCACCTCGACCGGCTTCGAGCTCGAGGCCAAGGCCAATCTCGACGAGAACTGGAAGGTGCTGGCGAGCTTCACCGCCTTCGACCTCAAGACGACGAAGGACACCCGCGCTGCCTATATCGGCAAGACGCCCTTCATCGTGCCGGAGGTGACCGCCTCGGGCTGGCTCGACTACACCGTCACCGAGGGGCCGCTGAGGGGCCTCGGCCTCGGCGCCGGCCTGCGCTATGTCGGCAAATCCTGGGCCGACAACGAGAACACGCTGAAGGTGCCGGCCGTGACGCTGGTCGATGCCGCGATCCGCTACAAGATCGACGACTGGTCCTTCGCGGTGAACGTCACCAATCTCCTCGACAAGGTCTATGTGAAGAGCTGCCAGGGTTATTCCGGCTGCGGCTATGGCGATGCCCGCACCGTCACGGTCTCGGCCAGCTACAAATGGTAGGTCGGCGCGGCGCGAGCATCGGCCCGAAAAAGCGGAATGCGGTTTTCGGAAAAAGCCGATGCAATGAACCAAATACCGCATGATGCGAGGCCGGGGCAAAAGCCGCGGCCTCTTCGCCGTTCCCGAACACTGGACCACGTATCGTCTTGCTACCGACCCTATCCAGCGAACAGGCCATTCGAGCCGCCGGCATGACCCGGCGAGCGATGCTTGCTCTGCCCGCGCTGCTCGGAATGGCATCGCCGGGGCGGGGGCAGGCGCCGCTGCGTGTCGCGACGATCGACTGGGCGGTGCTGGAGACGTTGCTGGCGCTCGGCCGCCCGCCGGTGGCTGCGACCGAGCTCGTCCAGTTCCGCGAGGTCGCGGTCGAGCCGCCGGTGCCGGAGAGCGTTGCCGATCTCGGCCTGCGCGGCACGGTCAATTTCGAGGTGCTGCAGCTCGCCCGGCCGGAGCTGATCTACATTTCGCATTTCTATGAATCCTCAGTGCAGCGCCTGCGCCTGATCGCGCCCGTGGAGAGCTTCACGCTCTATGCGCCGGGCGTCGATCCGTTCCCGGCGGCGGAGGCGATGACGCGCGCGATCGGTGCCCGCCTCGGCATCGCCGAACGGGCCGGGCGCTATATCGCCGAGACCCATCTGGAGCTCGATGCCTGCCGGCAGCGGCTCCAGGCTCTCGACGGCCTGCCGGTCATGCCGATCAATCTCGGCGATGCCCGCCATTTCCGCGTCTTCGGCGCCGACAGCATGTTCGGCGCGGTGCTGGCCCGGCTCGGCATCGCCAATGCCTGGACCGAGCCGACCAATTATTCCGCCATGGCGCCGGTGGGGCTGGAGGAACTGGCGCGAGTGCCCGAGGCCTGGATCGTGATGATCCCGCCCGTGCCGGCCGATGCCTCGCGCCTGCTCGGACGCAGCGCCTTCTGGAACGCCTTGCCGAATGTCCGGGCCGGGCGCGTCCTGACGCTGGGCTCGATCGACCCCTATGGCGGCCTGCCGGCGGCGCGTCGCTTCGCCCGCCTGCTGACGGCGGCCCTCGAACGGGCGGGAGCGGCGAAGCGTGATTAGGCCGCTCTTCCTGCATCGGCCCTTCGCGGCCGCGCTGGCGGCGCTCGCGCTCGTCGCGCTGCCCTTCGCCGCCGTGCTCGCCACCCGCGCGCCGCTGCCGGGCGATCCGGCCATCGTCGCGCCGCTGGAGCAGATCCTGCTCTGGCACAGCCTGCTGCCGCGCTTCGTCACGGCGCTGCTCTGCGGCGCGGCGCTGGGCCTTGCCGGCCTGCTCCTGCAGCAGGTGCTGCGCAATCCCATCGCCGATCCCTCGACGCTCGGCCTCGCCGCGGGCGCCCAGCTCGCGCTCACCATGGCCACGGCCTTCGCGCCGGCGCTGATCGCCTTCTCGCGCGAGGCGACGGCCTTCGCGGGCGGGGCGGCGGCCGTGGCGCTCGTGCTGGCGCTGAGCTGGCGGCGCAAGCTCGACCCGGTCACCGTCATCCTCTCCGGCATGGTGGTTTCGCTGGTGGCGGCGGCGCTGGGCGCGGCCGTGGTGCTGGCCAAGGGCGATTATCTCTTCTCCCTCTTCATCTGGGGCGCGGGCTCGCTCAACCAGCAGAGCTGGGACGTCCCGCTCGCGCTGGCTCCGCGTCTCCTCCTCGGCTTTGCCGCTTCCTTCGCCCTGCTGCGGCCCCTGACCCTGCTCGCGCTCGACGACGCCAGCGCCCGCAGTCTCGGCGTCGCGCTGCTGGCGGCGCGGCTGGCCGTCCTCGTCGTCGCGGTCTGGCTCGGGGCGACGGTGGTCGCGCAAATCGGCATCATCGGTTTCGTCGGGCTCGCCGCTCCGATCCTGGCGCGGGCGCTCGGGGCGCGGCGCCTGCGCGATCGCCTGATCGCGGCGCCATTGGCCGGCGCCGTCCTGGTCTCCTTCACCGACAGCGCCGTGCAGATCCTCGGTTCGGCTACGGCCGATCTCGCCCCGACCGGCGCGGCGACAGCGCTGCTCGGTGGCCCGCTGCTGCTCTGGATGCTCGGGCGCATCCCGCCGACCGTGCCGCCGCAGATGACATCCGGCTGGCGCGAGTCGAGCCGCGTCCGCCGGCCCGTGCTGGCCGTGTCCACCCTCATGGCCGTGGCGGCCATCGTTACCCTCGGCGCGCTCGTGCTCGGGCGCGGTCCGAATGGCTGGAGCCTCGCGACCGGCACGCTCTTCACCGATCTTTTGCCCTTCAGGGGCCCGCGTATCGTCGCCGCGGGTTTCGCCGGCGCGATGCTGGCGGCGGCCGGCACGCTGATGCAGCGCCTCACCGCCAATCCGCTCGCCGGGCCGGATGTGCTCGGCGTCAGCGCGGGCGGCGGCGTCGGTCTGGCGCTGGTGCTGTTTCTGAGCAGCACCGTCACGCCATGGACGATGGCGCTCGGAGCCGGCGGCGGCTCGCTCGCCGTGCTCCTCGCCATGCTGCTGATCGCCGGCCGGGCCGGGACGGGGCCGTCGCGCCTGCTGCTGGCCGGCGTCGCACTCGGAGCGCTGTCGATGGCGGTCGTCTCGACGGTGCTCGCCCAGGGCGATAGGCGCGGCTACCTGCTGCTGGTCTGGATGTCCGGCTCGACCAACCGGGTCGGCGCCGCCGAGGCCTGGATCGCGGTCGCGAGCTGCGCCGCCCTCTGCCTGCCGCTGTTCCTGTTCTCGCGCTGGCTCGACATCCTGCCGCTGGGGGAGGGGGTGAGCCTTGCGGTCGGCCTGCCGCGCCGCGTTGGAAGGCTGGTGCTGGCGACCTTCGCCGCCTCGCTTACCGGCATCGCCTCGCTGCTGATCGGGCCCTTGAGCCTGATCGGCCTCGTCGCTCCGCATCTGGCGCGGCTCTCCGGCTTCGCCCAGGGCCGTCATCAGCTTGCCGCGGCGATGGCGCTGGGCGCAGGCGTCATGGTGCTGGCCGACTGGCTCTCGCGCGTCGTCATCTACCCCTACCAGATCCCGGTCGGGCTCTTCGCCGCCCTGATCGGCGGCCCCTACCTGATCTGGCTCTTGAGCCGCGGAGCGGAAAGCCATGACTGAGACGATCCTTTTCACCGCATCGACCTCGATCGCGCTGCCCGATCCGCACGCGCTGCTGGATCATCTCTGTGAACGTCTCGCGGAGCGCGGAACCGTGACGCGGGACGGCCCCCGCGGCCGCTTCGAGAGCCGGATGGGCGCCGTCGAGATGGAGGCCGGGGCGCAGGCGCTGCACCTGCATGCCGCGTCGGATCAGCTGAATTACCTGTTCATCGCCCGCTCCTTGCTGGCCGAACACATCGCCGAATGCTCAGAGGGTTCGGCACCCGCTTTCCTCTGGAGCGGCGATGGCTGCGACCTCACCGCGATTCCGTATTTCCATCAGGCGACCGTGCGTGCGAGCCGCCCGGTCACCCCACGCATGCGGCGCGTCACGCTTGCGGTCGCGGATGTCGGCCAGCTCGAGACGGGTGGCCTGCATGTCCGGGTGCTGATCCCGCCGCAGGGCAGGGCGCCCGTCTGGCCGTCGCTGGCGCCCGATGGCCGCGTGCTCTGGCCGAAGGGCGAGGACGAGCTGACGACGCGCGTCTACACCATCCGCAGCCTCGACCATGCCCGCGGCGAGGTCGATATCGATGTCGTGCTGCATGAGGACACGCCCGGCTCCGTCTGGGCGCGTACGGCCGGGCCGGGCGACACCGTCGGCCTGATGGGGCCGGGCGGCGGCGAGATCGTCCCGGCCGATTGCTACCTGCTCGGCGGCGACGAAACTGCGCTTCCGGTGATCGCGCGTTTCGCGGAAAGCCTGCCGGCTGGTGCGAAGGCGATCTTGCGTATCGAGGTCGCCGATGCGCGGGAGGAGCAACCGATCGCTTCCGCCGCCACGCTCGATCTGCGCTGGCTGCATCGCAACGGCGCCGAAGCGGGTTCGACCGATCTGCTCGAACGGGCCATCCGGGCGGTGGAATGGCCGCAAGGCGGGGCGCATTATGCCCTGATCGGCAGCGAGCAGGCCTCCGCCCGTGCGATCAGGACCTATCTGCGCAAGGAGCGCGGCATGGCCAGGGATCGCCACCTCGTTGCGGCGTATTGGCGCCGGGGCCACGCCGCGGTCGAGCGCGAGCGCGACTGAACCGGGTTCGACCGCCTACGGCATCGGACCGAATATCGTATTCAGCCCGATGCCGTAGATCTTTGTTTTTGCATCGGATTTTTCCGGAAACCGCATGCCAGTTTTCGGGCCGATGCTCCAGAAGGAACGATGACGCACATGCTCGAGACAGCCTCTCCTTCCGCCGCGCTCCAGCCGGCCGTGCCGCAGCCGCTCTTTGCGCTGGACGCGGTGAGCTTCGCGATCCCCGGCCGCGTGCTGCTGGAGCCGCTGAGCCTGACCTTGCCCGGCCACCGCGTCGTCGGGCTCATCGGCCATAACGGCTCGGGCAAATCGACCCTGCTCAAGCTTCTGGCCCGCCAGCAGCCGGTGTCCGGCGGAACCATCCGCTTCGAGGGTAGGGCGCTGCCGGAATGGGGTGACCGCGCCTTCGCCCGCAAGGTCGCCTATCTGCCGCAGCAGACGCCGCCGGCCTCCGGCATGCTGGTGAAGGAGCTCGTCGCGCTCGGCCGCTATCCCTGGCACGGCGCGCTCGGCCGGTTCGGCGAGCGGGACCGCGAGAAGGTCAGGGAGGCGATGGCGCTGACCGATGTCGCGCGCTTCGCCGACCGGCTCGTCGACACCTTGTCGGGCGGCGAGCGCCAGCGCGTCTGGCTCGCCATGCTGGTGGCGCAGGATGCGGAATATCTCCTGCTCGACGAGCCGATCTCGGCGCTCGATGTCGCGCATCAGATCGAGGTGCTCGCGCTGGTGCGGCGCCTCTCGCAGGAGCGCAATATCGGCGTGGTCGTCGTGCTGCACGACGTCAACATGGCGGCGAACTATTGCGACGAGATCGTCGCCCTGCATTCGGGGCGCATGATCGCGCGCGGAGCGCCCGACGCGATCATGCGTCCTGCCGAGCTCGAGGCGATCTACGGCGTGCGGATGACCGTGCTGCAGCATCCGCAGACGGGCCGCCCGCTTGCCTTCGCGCCCTGAGAGCGCTGTCGGCGGCGCGAGCTGGCGTAAGTGAGTGCAGGATGATTTCAGATGGAATCACAAGTGTTTCCATCTGAAATCTGAATCCGTCTCTCATCAAAAAGTAAGAGCAGGATGCACGCTGTCATTCCGGACCAGGCGCGAGAGCTGCGCCCGGAATGACGGAGCGGTTTCGACCAAGGGCAGAGCCTCAGGCCGCCGTCTCGGCTTCCTTGGTATCCTTGCCCTGACCGCGCAGCCGCCGGACGAGGCGGACCACGGCGACATAGAGCAACGGCACGAAGAAGACGCCGATGGCGGTGGCCGCGATCATGCCGCCCATTACGCCGATGCCGATCGCGTTCTGGCTGCCCGAGCCGGCGCCGGTCGCAACCGCGAGCGGCAGCACGCCGAGGATGAAGGCGAAGGAGGTCATCAGGATCGGGCGCAGGCGCTGGCGCGCCGCTTCGAGCGTCGCCTCGACCAGCCCCTTGCCGGACGCCTCCTGCTCGATCGCGAACTCGACGATCAGGATGGCGTTCTTCGCCGCCAGCCCGATCGTGGTGAGCAGGCCGACCTTGAAGTAGACGTCGTTGCTCTGGCCGAACAGCGTCGCCGCCGCGAGCGCGCCGAAGATGCCGATCGGCACGCACAGCATCACCGCGAAGGGAATCGACCAGCTCTCATAGAGCGCGGCCAGGCACAAGAAGACGACGAGCATCGACAGCGCATAGAGCGCGACGGCCTGGCTGCCGGACAGCCGCTCCTGATAGGACAGGCCCGTCCATTCATGCCCGAAGCCGGTCGGAAGCTGGCTCGCGATCCGGTCGATCTCGTCCATCGCCGCGCCCGAGCTGACGCCGGCCGCGGCCGCCCCCTGGATCTCGACCGCCGAGGCGCCGTTATAGCGTTCGAGGCGTGGCGAGCCATAGCTCCACTGGCCGGAGGCGAAGGCGGAGAACGGCACCATGCCCCCGTCCTGATTGCGGACATACCAGCGCCCGACATCCAGAGGCTGCATGCGGAAGGGCGCATCCGACTGGACATAGACCGATTTCACGCGGCCGCGGTCGATGAAGTCGTTGACATAGGCCGAACCCCAGGCCGCCGAGAGCGTCGTATTGACGTCCGCGAGCGACAGGGTCAGCGCACTCGCCTTCTCCTGGTCGATGGTGACGGAGTATTGCGGCTGGTCCTCCTGCCCGTTCGGCCGGGTGCCGGTGAGCAGCTTGCTCTGCCCGGCGAGGCCGAGGAGCTGGTTGCGGACCTGCATCAGCCGCTCATGGCCGGCGCCGGCGACGTCCTGCAGGTAGAAATCGAAGCCCGAAGTGTTGCCGAAGCCCTGCAGGGCGGGCGGTGCCAGCGCGAAGGCGAAGCCGTCCTTGAGCGTGCGGAACGCGCCCATCGCGCGCCCGGCGATGGCCTGCGCCGTCGCCTGCTTGCCGGGCCGCTGCTCGAAGGGCTTGAGCCGCACGAAGGCGAGGCCGACATTCTGCCCCTGGCCGCTGAAGCTGAAGCCGCCGACCGTCAGGACGCCCTCGACCAGATCCTTCTCCTTGGTCAGGTAGTGCTCGCGCACCTCGTCGAGCACCTTGAGCGTCCGGTCCTGCGTCGCTCCGACCGGAAGCTGCACGAGCGTGAACAGCACGCCCTGGTCTTCGTCGGGGAGGAAGGAGCTGGGCAGCCGCGCGAACAGATAGCCCATGCCGCCGCCGATCAGCAGGAAGACGAGCAGGAAGCGCATCGGGCGCTTGATCATCCCGCCGACACCGTTGCGGTAGCCATTGGTGGTGCGGTCGAAATTGCGGTTGAACCAGGCGAAGGGAGCCCATGTCTTGCTGTGCTCGCCGGGCGCCTTGAGGAGCGTGGCGCAGAGCGCCGGCGTCAGGATCATCGCGACGAGGACCGACAGGATCATGGCGGTGACGATCGTCACCGAGAACTGCCGGTAGATCACGCCGACCGACCCGCCAAAGAAGGCCATCGGCACGAACACCGCCGAGAGCACCGTGGCGATGCCGACGAGCGCGCCGGTGATCTCGCCCATCGAGCGGATCGTCGCTTCCTTGGGGCCGAGCTTTTCCTCGTGCATCACGCGCTCGACATTCTCGACCACGACGATCGCGTCGTCGACGAGCAGGCCGATCGCCAGCACCATGGCGAACATGGTGAGGGTGTTCACCGAATAGCCGGCGACGGCGAGCACGCCGAAGGTGCCGAGCAGGACGACCGGCACGGCGAGCATCGGGATCACCGTCGCGCGCAGGCTCTGCAGGAAGACGAACATCACCACGAAGACGAGCAGGATCGCCTCGAACAGCGTGTGCACCACCTTCTCGATGGAGAGCTGGACGAAGGGCGTGGTGTCGTAGGGATAGACGACCTCGACCCCCTCCGGCAGCGTCGGCGCCAGCCGCTCGATGGTGGCCTTGACCTTGGCCGCCGTGTCGAGCGCGTTCGCGCCGGTGGCGAGGCTGATCGCGAGGCCGGTCGTCGGCTTGCCGTTGTAGAAGCTGACCGTGTCGTAGCTCTTGGCGCCGAGCTCGACGCGCGCGACATCGTTGATCCGGACGATCGAGCCCGAGGTGCCGCTCTTGAGGATGATGTTCTCGAATTGCTGCGGGGTCTGCAGGCGGCTGAGCGCGGTCACGGTCGCGTTGAGCTGCTGGCCCTTGACCTGCGGCAGCCCGCCGAGCTGGCCGGCCGAGATCTGCACGTTCTGGGCCTGGATCGCGTTGATCACGTCGCCCGGCATCAGCGCGTATTTCTGCAGCTTGTCGGGGTCGAGCCAGATGCGCATTGCGTAGCCGGCGCCGAAGAGCTGGGTCGTGCCGACGCCTTCGACGCGCTTCAGCGTGTCGTTGAGCGTCGAGTCGACATAGTCGGCGAGGTCCGTGGTCGAGAGCCGCCCGTCGCTGGAGACGAAGGCTGCGACCATGAGGAAGCCGGTCGCGGCCTTGGCGACGGTGACGCCGGTGCTCTGCACGACCTGGGGCAACTGGCGCGTCACGAGCGCGAGCTTGTTCTGCACCTGCATCTGCGCCACGTCCGGATCGGCCGCGTTCGTGAAGGTCAGCGTGATCGTGGCGTTGCCGGTCGAGGTCGAGGTCGCCGTCATGTATTGCAGGTTGTCGACGCCGGTCATGCCTTGCTCGATGACCTTGGTCACCGAGTTCTCGACGGTCTGGGCGTCGGCGCCCGGATAATTGGCACTGATCTGCACGGTCGTCGGCGCGATCTGCGGATATTGCGAGACCGGCAGGGTCCGCAGGGCGAGCACGCCCGCCAGCATGATCACGATGGCGACGACCCAGGCGAAGATCGGCCTCTCGATGAAGAAGCGCGACATGGTCAGTTCTTGACCGTGCTGGGGCTGGCTTCCGCCCGCCGGTTGGCCGATTTGAGCTCACCCGTCGCTTCGTCGATGGAGACCTCGCTGACGGTCACGGTCTGGCCCGACCGGACGAGCTGGCCGCCCTCGACGATGAGCTGCTCGCCGTCCTTGACGCCGCTGTCCACCAGCCAGTTGTTGCCGATGTTGCGGCGGGTGGCCAGCACGCGCTCCTCGACCTTGCCGTCCGGCCCGACGAACTTGCCTGTCGCCTCGCCCTTGGTGTTGCGGCCCACCCCACGCTGCGGCAGCAGGAAGCTGTTCTCGGCGACGCCTTCCTGGATCACGGCCCGCACGAACATGCCCGGCAGCAGGATGCGGTCGGGATTGGGGAACTCGGCGCGCACCGAGAACGTCCCGGTCGTCGGGTCGATATTGGCCTCGGCGAATTCGAGCTTGCCGGACTGGTTGTATTCGGTGCCGGTATCGAGCTTCAGCTTCACCGCCACGTTGAGGCCCGTGAAGCGCAGCTTCCCCGAAGCGATGTCGTCGCGGAAGCGCAGCAGGTTGGTGCTCGACTGCGTAACGTCGACATTGATCGGCTCGAGCTTCCGGATCGTCGTCAATGCGGTGGCCTGGTTTGCGGTGACGAGCGCGCCGGGCGTCAGCGCCGACTTGTCGATGCGTCCGTCGATCGGCGCCGTGACCTTCGTGTAGGCGAGATTGATCCGGGCGGTCTCCACATTCGCCTTGGCGGAGGCGACATCGGCCTGGGCCTGCGCCAGCGTGGCGTTGGCGTCATCCATGTCCTGGCGGCTGCCGGCGTTGCGCTGGAACAGCTCCTGATAGCGGTTGGCCCGGATCTGGGCGTTGGCGACGGCCGCTTCCGCCTTCTGCTGGGCCGCGACCGCGCTGTCGAGGGTGGCCTGGTAGGGTGCAGGGTCGATCTCGTAGAGGACGTCCCCGGTCTTGACCTCGCTACCCTCCTTGAAGAGGCGCGATTTGATGATGCCGTTGACCTGCGGCCTGACCTCGGCGACGAGATTGGCCGAGACGCGTCCGGGCAGTTCCGCGGTGATCGCGACCGGCTGCGGATGCAGCACGACGACGCTGACCTGGACCTGAGGCTGCACCGGAGGCGCCGCCGCCTTTTCCTGATTGCAGCCGGCCAGGGCCGTGGCGCACAGCAGAAGACCGGGCAGGGCGAAACGCGACGGGGAGCGGGCGCGCTGGGCCGACATGGACAGTCCTTCTTGCAGGCGGTCGATAACGTTCAATTCCCGATTGCGCCTATCGCGTCAATACGGCGGAATACGGGTGAGACGATACGACCCGCACCTTGCGGAGAGGCGAGCACCCCATGCAAAGCGAGCCTGGAGCGCGACAGAACGCGCACGGTGCCGCTGGCGCAAGGGCCCCGAGGCAAGCCGATCGTGATGGATCGACTCGTTCCGGCATCGGAACCATCGCCCGGACTGGGCCGTTCCTTCCTCGCAATCATTGCTCTGATGTCGAGGCTGGAGACATGGCGCCGCGCGCAATCTGGAAGGGTGTCTTCAAAGTCGCCGAAATCACCTGCCCGGTGGCGCTCTACACGGCGGCCTCGACCAGTGAGCGCATCTCCTTCCATATGTTGAACCGCAAGACCGGGAACAGGGTCCACCGCCAGTTCGTCGACGAGGTCACGGGAAAGCCGGTCGAGAAGGAAGACCAGGTCAAGGGCTATGACCGCGGCGACGGCGACTACATCGTCCTGGAGCCGGAGGAGATCGCCGAGGCCATTCCCGACAGCGACAAGGTTCTCGACGTCGCGACCTTCCTGCCTTGCGGCGAGATCGACGATTTGTACCTCGATCGGCCCTATTACGTGACGCCGAGCACGCCGGTCGCCGCCGAAGCCTTCGGCCTGATCCGCGACGCCATGGCGCGCCGGGATGCGGCCGCCCTGGCGCGCACCGTGATCTTCCGGCGCATGCGATCGATTCTCATCCGCCCGCATGAGGCCGGCATGGTCGCGACGACCCTTCATTTCGACTATGAGGTCCGGCCGGCGCAGAGCGCCTTCGACGACATTCCGAAGCTGAAGATCGAGGGCGAGATGCTGGAGCTCGCCGAGCACATCATCCGCACCAAGGCAGGTCGCTTCGACCCCAAGGCCTTCGACGATCGCTACGAAAGCGCGCTGGCCGAGCTGGTCAAGGCGAAGATCGAGGGGCGGACAATCAAGCCGGCGAAGCGCCCCGAGCCGGCGAAGGTCGTCAATCTGCTCGACGCCCTCCGGCAGAGCGCCAAGGCCGGCCAGACATCCGGCGTCAAATCGACCGCGAAACGCAAACCCGCCAAGGCCGAGCCGCGGCGCAAGGCGAGCTGATCACTTCCGTGGTTCGAGGCTGCGCTTGAGCGCATCCATGATGCTGACGACGTTGCCCTCGCTGGCCACCGGCGTGGCTTTCCGGGCCGGCCTGCGGCCCTTCTGCTTGGCCTTGATGATGCTCAACAATTCGTCCTGGACAGGATCCTGCACCAGATCGGGCGACCAGTCCCTGGTGCGAGACGTGATCAGCTTTTCCATGAGCGCGCGCATGTCGGGCTCGGGCTTGGCTGTCTTCACATCGGCGAAATAGTCCTTCTCGTCGCGGACCTCGTCGCCATAGCGCAGCGTCCACAGCACGATGCCTTTGTCGCGCGGCTCCAGCAGCACGGCCCGCTCGCGCCGATAGAGCACGACGCGGGAGATGCCGACGGTCTTCGTCGACTTCATCGCCTCGCGGATGACAGAGAAGGCCTCGTCGCCGATCTTGCCGTCGGGCACGAGGTAATGCGGCGTGTCGTACCAGATCCAGCCGACGGAAGAGCGCGGCGCGAAAACCTCGATATCGATGGTGCGCGTGCTCTCCAGCGCGACGGCGTCGAGCTCGTCATCCTCCAGCATGACATAGTCGTCATCGCCCTTGGGATAGCCCTTGACCTCGTCGTCCTCGGCGACCGGCTTGCCGGTGACGGCGTCGACGAAGCGGCTCTGGATGCGATGCCCGGTCTTGCGGTTGAGCGTGTGAAAGCGGACCTTCTCGCTCTCCGAATGCGCCGGCATCATCGCGACCGGACAGGTCACGAGCGAGAGCTTGAGATAGCCTTTCCAGAATGTCCGCTGGGCCATGTTTGCTCACTCCAGTCCGACGCGAAACGCATCGTCTCCCGATCCGTTCCGCCCGGCATCAGGAGCGACCGAGCTTCCTGATCGCCTCGGCGAGAGGCCGCTCGGATTCGTCGTAATCGTCCCAGGCCTTGCTCGTGGTCAGGAGCTTCGGAACCGTGCGGATCGTGTAGCGGGCGGGGTCGAGCCCCGCCTTCACTTGCGTCCAGGTCAGCGGCATCGAGACATGGGCGCCGGGCCTTGCGCGCGGCGAGAGCGGCGCCACCGCCGTCGCCATGCGATCGTTGCGGAGATAATCGAGGAAGATCCGCTCCTTGCGCAGGCGCTTGGCCATGTTGACGACATAGCGCTCGGGCTCATCGGCAGCGATCGCCGCGCAGAGGCGGCGGGCGAAGTCCTTGGCGGCCGGCCAGTCCAGGCCGCCGCGGCCGGGCTTCGCCAGCGGTGTCACGACATGGAGGCCCTTGCCGCCGGTGGTCTTGCAGAAGCTGACGAGGCCGAGCGCTTCGAGCCGTTCCTTCATGGTCCTGGCCGCCGCGATCACCGCATCGAAGGATACGCCCGGCCCCGGGTCGAGATCGAAGACCAGCCGCCCCGGCACCTCCGGCTCGCCGGGCCGGCAGTTCCACGGATGCAGTTCGATTCCGCCGATCTGGGCGGTCGCGATCAGGGCCTCGATCCGGTCGATCTGGAGATAGGATTTCTTGTCGCCGAAGATCTTCACCAGCTCGAACAGGTTCGATGTGCCGAGCCCCGCATGGCGCTGGAAGAAGACCTCGCCCTCGATCCCGTCAGGTGCTCTGAGCAGCGAGCACGGCCGGCCCTGGATATGCGGCAGCAGCCAGGCGCCGACAGCCTCGAAATAACGGGCGAGGTCGAGCTTCGTGACGGGCCTGCCGTCCTCGGCATCCGGCCAGAGCGGCTTGTCGAGCTTGGACAGCGGCACGCCGAGAATATCGACCCGCCCGCCGCGTCTCGATACGGGCTTCGGCGGCGCGGTTTCCGTGGGTGGCGCCGGCAATTCGGTCTCGACCTCCGCTGCCGGCTTGTCCTCGCGCAGCCCCTTGAAGGCGGCCTGCCGGACCATGCCGTCGCCGGTCCAGCCCGCGAATTCGATCTCGGCGACGAGGACCGGCTCGACCCAATGCACGCCCGGAGCTCGTCGCGGTGCGCCCTTGCCGGTGAAGGGCGAGGCCTTGGCTGCGTGCTCCTTCAGCCGCGGCAGCAGCGCGTCGACCTTGGCCGCGCCATAGCCGGTGCCAACCCGGCCGATATAGATGAAATGCGGACCGCGATGGATGCCGACGAGCAGCGAGCGGAACTGGCCTGCCGTCGTCGCCCAGCCGCCGATGACGACCTCGTGGCCGGCCCGGCATTTCGCCTTGGCCCAGCTGTCGCTACGGCCGGAGACATAAGGCGCGTCGCCCCGCTTCGAGACGATGCCTTCGAGCGAAAGGCGGCAGGCGGATTTCAGGACGGCGTCGCCACCGGTCTCGAAATGCTCGACATAGCGCAGGGTGACGCCGTCGGCCGCGTCGCGCAGCAGCGCCTCCAGCCTCTCCTTGCGGGCGAGAAGCGGCTGCTCGCGCCAATCCTCGCCATCCAGAAAGAGCAGGTCAAAGGCGAAGAAAACGAGATTCTCGGTCTTCTCTTCGGAGAGTGCGGCTTGGAGCGCCGCGAAATCAGGCGCGCCATGGTCATCGAGCGCGACGACCTCGCCATCGATGATGCAATCCGGCAGGTCCTTGAAGGCCTTGGCCACGGCGCCGAACTTCTTCGTCCAGTCGAGGCCCTTGCGCGTCTTCAGCGTGGCCTTGCCCCCGGTGACGCGCGCCTGGATGCGATAGCCGTCGAACTTGATCTCATGGATCCAGCCGCTCCCCGCCGGCGGCCGCTCGACGCTCTGGCAGAGCTGCGGCGGAACGAAATCGGGCAGGGCGGCCGGAGCGGTGCACCCCGCTTTTGGAGTTCGGCTGGCCGGCTCGGTCCGTGCCGGCTTGCCCGCGCGCGCATCCGCCGCCGATCCCTCGGTGCTGTCCCAGACGGCGCCCGCATCGATGGCCTGTTCGGCCAGCAGGAAAGGTTTGGGCGAGCGTCCACGCCCGGCCGCGATGGCATCCATCGTCCGGCCCGAGGCCACCGAGGTCTCGGCCTTCAGGACGGCGTCGCCGCCGGAGTCGACCGCGTGTGCGTCGCGGTGCTTGATCAGCAACCAGTTGGTACGCTTGCCGCCATCGCGGTCATGCTTCATCCGCACCAGAACGAAGCTGCCCTTCAGCCGCTTGCCGTCGAGCGTGAATTTGAGATCGCCCTTTTCGAGCTGGCGCTGCGGACTCAGCTTGCCTTCCGGCTCCCAGTAGCCGCGATCCCAGAGCTGGACCGTGCCGCCGCCATATTGCCCTTTCGGGATCGTCCCCTCGAAATCGCCATAGGCGAGCGGGTGATCCTCGACCTCGACGGCGAGGCGCTTGTCGGCGGGGTCGAGCGACGGGCCCCGGGTCACCGCCCAGGACTTGAACACCCCGTCCAGCTCCAGCCGGAGATCGTAATGAAGCCGCGTCGCGTCGTGCTTCTGGATGACGAAGCGCAGGCGGTTGGAGGGAGCCACCGCGCTCGCATCGCTCGGCTCCTTCGTCTTCCGGAAATCGCGCTTGGCGCGATAGGCTTGCAGCTTTCCGGCCAAGGCTTCGCCCTCGTCTTTCGGATGTGCCTCAGATGATCGGGTGGCCGCCGGTCACGGCGATGGTCGCGCCCGATACGTAGCTGGAGAGCGGATCGGCCAGCATGACATAGGCCGTCGCGAGTTCGGCCGGCTGGCCGGGGCGCTGCATCGGCACCTGCTTGCCGAATTGGCTCACGCTCTCCGCCGGCAGCGTCGAGGGGATGAGCGGCGTCCAGATCGGCCCCGGCGCCACCGCATTGGCGCGGATGCCCTTCCCTGCGAGCATTTGCGCCAGGCCTCCGGTGAAATTCTGGATGGCGCCCTTGGTCGCCGCATAGGCGAGCAGGCTCGGATTCGGCTTGTCCGCATTCACCGAGGCCGTGTTGATGATCGAGGAGCCCGGCCTCATGTGAGGCACGGCGGCCTTGGTCAGGTAGAACATCGCGTGGATGTTCACGGCGAAGGTGAGCTGCCATTCCTCGTCGGAAATCTCCTCGATCGCATCGAAGCTCGCCTGATGCGCGGCGTTGTTGACGAGGATGTCGAGCCCGCCGAGCTCATCTGCCGCCCGCTCGACGATGGCCCGGCAATGGGCGGGGTGCTGGATATCTCCGGGCATCAGCACCGCCTTCTGCCCGGCCTCCTCGATCCAGCGGGCGGTCTCGGCCGCATCGTCGTCCTCGCTGAGATAGGAGATCAGGAGATCGGCTCCTTCCCGCGCGAAGGCGATGGCGACGGCCCGGCCGATGCCGCTGTCGCCGCCGGTGATGATGGCCCGCTTGCCCTTGAGACGCCCCGAGCCGACATAGCTCGTTTCGCCATGGTCGGGCCGCGGCGTCATCGCGTCGGTTCTGCCCGGCGTCGGTTGCTTCTGCTCTGGAAAGGGCGGTTCGAAACGGACGGTCATCACGGCTCTCCTGCTTGGCGGAGCCCGGCTCGGCTTCCGCGCCTAGGCGGTCAGTGCTCGGAAGCGTGTTCTTTCTTCCCCTTGCGCTTGGTCGAGGCCATCTTTTCCAGCTCGGCCTCGCTCATCGATGCCTCCATCGATTTCGATGCGCCCTTGAGCCCGCTCTTCTTCATGGCGCCGCGCTTGGCCGCCAGAGCGGCGCCGGCGGCTTTCTGCTGCGCAGCCGATTTTGCAGGCATGATCTCCTCCTTCACAGGGGCGTCGATTGCCATTCCGACTGGTCAAAGCGCCCGAATTGGCGAATCACATCCGGATATGGCTGATGTGAAGACGAACACGCCGGGGGGCAGCAGGTTCCCGCTGCACTCGACTCTGGCGCACACCCTGCGCCGCGCTGTTCGCAATGGGGAAGTTCGAGGAATTTGAGCGAGCGGGGCGGCGAGCCATAGCCCCGAACCCGGGATCCGCCGGGCAATCGCCTCTACGTCATGGAGCGCTATGAAGAGGGCGTCGAATTCGTCCAGCGTGCGAATGCTGCCGTCCTGCAATGGCATATGGCGTCCCGATTCTGGAATAGTATCGCAAGTGTGATTACGAAGATGATTTTAAGATTTCTATAAATAAAAGCATTGATGAGAAGCGCTATTTCGTACGCGTTATGATTACGGACGTCTGAGGGTATCTCGGTGTCAGAGCCAGAGCGGAGACGAATATCCCAATTATGCGCCATTTGAGGTCAATATGCGCCATTGAAATCTATGTCGATTGGCGCTGGCGCACGTTCCAGGAAGATTAGATCGCCCATATCGTGGAGGGCCTGGACAAGGCCGGGTTCGCGCTGACCGATACTCGTACCGATCCTTGAAAGAGCCGGAAAGCCGCGAATCTTTCCGTGCCCGACGCACGGCTTAAAATAGACATCCCGTCAAGAGGAGTCAGGAGCAGATACTGTCGCTGCTCTGGTCAGACGCCCGAAATGTGTTCCGCTCCGGCAGAGGTCGCGGTGTGACTACTGCGATCAGGGGGGGCGAACATGCTCGATCACGGCATCAAGGGTAAGACGGCTCTCATCGCCGGTAGCGAGAAGAATTTGCGAGCCGGGTGCTCTGCGCTGGCTATTGCCTGTGCCGTCTGGTCGATCACACCAGCGCAGGCGCAGGGCGTCTCCAATGAGCAATTGTTCAGGCTCGTCACCGAGCTTCAGGCCAAGCAGAGGTCGCTTGAAATCAAGCTGAAGGCCGCCGATGCCGAAATCTCGCGGTTGAAGGGTCCGTCTGGCAGTAGAGGTGCTCCTCAGCCGCGGCACCTCGTCACGAAAGGCGACGGCGTTATGCCGGGCGCCCAGCGCGGAACCGGCCCCCAGGCCGTCAGCGCCACCAATGTCCGGCTCGAAGCGGGCGGCGGCTACAATGGCCGTTCCGGATTTGGCGAGATCAGTGGCCTGCTCGCATTGCCGCTTGGCTCCGCCTTCGGGTTTCAGGTCGACACCATAGGCGGCATGGCCTCCAACACAGCCCTGGGCGGCGCTGCGGCGCATCTGTTCTGGCGCGACCCTGGGGTCGGCGCGCTTGGGCTTTACGGCAGCTATCTGTATGGCACCGGGAGCTGGGGAGCGAATATCTCCGGCGCTGGCAATACCGGCATGTACAACGCCAAGGGCGGCATCGAAGGCCAGCTCTATTTCGGCCGCTTCACTCTGGAGGGCCTCGCGGGCGTCGAGTGGAACAATTATAGCGGCGTCGGCAATAGCTTCCTGGTGGCCAGCAACGACAAAACCAGATTCTTCGATGATGTGCGCCTTGCCTGGTACGTGACCGATAACCTCAAACTGAACATCGGCCACCGCTACACCAGCGGTCGCAACCAGCTCGTGGGCGGCGCGGAGTATCTCACCAATTTCGGCAATACCGCCGCCTCGCTGTTCGCAGACGCCGCCTATGGCAAGAAGTCGGATGGCGGCTTCGGCCGTTCCTCCGGAAACGAGTTCAGCTTCCTAGCGGGCTTGCGCGTCTATTTCGGCTCCAGTGGCACCAACGACGTGTCGCCGTGGCTCGGCGAAAAGACCCTCATTCGGCGCGACCGCGAAGACTATATGCCGACCTATATCGGCCGCGATGCGGGCGACCTGCCGAGGGCGCGCAAGAACACGGCAACTGGGCAGCCCGGTGCTCCTGGCGCTCCCGGTGCTCCTGGCGCTGCCGGTACTCCTGGCGCTGCCGGTACTCCTGGCGCTCCCGGCGCTCCTGGCACTGCCGGTACTCCTGGCCCTGTCGGCCCTGCCGGCCCTGTCGGCCCTGAAGGCCCTTCCGGCCCTGCTGGCCCTTCCGGCCCCGTCGGCCCTGCTGGCCCTGTCGGCCCTGTCGGCCCTGAAGGCCCTTCCGGCCCTGAAGGCCCTACCGGTCCTGTCGGCCCTGTCGGTCCTTCCGGCTGAGATCTCGAAGGGGCCGGAGCTCGGCAACGAGGTCCCCGATGACGCAGTTCGTTCCGAAAGCCCAATGATGACAGGACCGAGACTTGACTGTTACGTGTTGATCGATCGGGCACCACAGCTCGTCGCGGCTCCGACCGGCCGCGATTGGATGGATGCCACGAGCGAGCACTTCGCAAACCGGTGCACGCCGCTTTTAATTGCCAACGCCAATGGTTGGGAGTTGCTCAACCCGGCTGGCTTCTCTGCCACCTGGAACGGCTGGAATGGCAAGGAGGACATCACCCTTCGTCCTCACGAGCCAGGTACCCATTTGCACCAAGCCGGGGTGTTCTTCGGACACGGCATCCTGAGTTTCCATCCGGGCTACCTGTTCAGGACAGATCCGGATTGGATGATGTCGGTCCGCGGCTCGCCCAACCGCATCAAAGACGGCATCCACCCGCTCGACGGGCTGGTGGAGACCGGCTGGCTACCCTTCAGCTTTACCATGAACTGGAAATTCACCCGGCCTGGCACAGTGCATTTCGAAAAGGATGAGCCGTTCTGCTTCGTCACCATGGTGCCAGCTGTCACCATCGAGAGCGTACAGCCGGTAATTCGACCCATTACCGAGGATCCAGCCCTGCACCGGGAATATAAATCCTGGAACAGCGAGCGGGTTAGATTCAACGCTGCTATCGGTCTCGGCGACCCCCTTACGGTGGAGCAGAAATGGCAGAAGAACTACCTCGTGGGCAAATCACCGACCGGGCAGTCCGTCGCAGGCGAGAATCACCGGGTGAAGCGAAGTCTCAAGGCGCCGACTTGGTCCGACGCACCGCCGATATCGAAGATATGAGGTGTTTGCGGTGTCCGGTGGAGACTGAAGGCGTCTGAAGGTCGGGTCTCTCGCGCCATGGGGCCGCTGCATCGGCTGGCCGGGACATGCCGCTCAAGGTTGAACTCGTAGAACAGTGCCTCCTGCGCAACCGTCCGCTCGCCCATCATCACGCCGCCCTCCGCAAGGACGACGGAAACAGAACCTCAAGCCCACAGCAACACCGACTTCTTCAACACAAACCACCCCTTGCTGACATCAGGAAGGTCTGCGTCCGGACCGTGCGAAGAGGTCGGCGGCCTCAGCCGGAGATGACGGCAACCCTGTGAGGCGTTCCTTCTGCAACTCCCTGAACCAGCTCTCGGCGATACCGGCGAGTCGGCGGGCATAACGCGACGCGTCCCGATAATCGTCACAGGGCAGAGGTAGTCGAACGGGAGTGCTCCCGAACGCTCCCCGGAGATCTATCGGAATAGCGATCTGGAACCAGAATCGGGCCCCGCGACGCCAGAGATAGCCAGCCATGTGTATGCCGCCGTCTATCGTGCCCGGCTGCGCTTGGAACTGTCTTTACTAATCAAGGGGGTAGGAGTGGCGGAGACGGAGGGATTCGAACCCTCGATACCCTTGTGGGGTATGCTCATTTAGCAAACGAGTGCCTTCAGCCTCTCGGCCACGTCTCCAGCGCAAGGCTCTATGCCCGATCGTGACGCCGTTTGACAAGTCTCCACTTTGCACCAAGGATAATTCTCCCGGTCGACAGGGGCGGGCGATCACTCCCTTCACACGGGAGGGGATATGGCTGCGCAGGAGCGACGGAAGCACTCCCTTGGTAAGGGAGACGTCAAGCCGGGCGATCTCCCGGAAAGGCCGGTATGCATCGGCTCGCCTTGCTCTCCGAGGCCCAGCTCACTAGATTAGGCGCGTCCGTTGGGGTGCCGAGAGGCTGAGAGGCGTGGCTCACGCCAACCCATCGTACCTGATCCGGGTAATGCCGGCGAAGGGAACGGTCCTCGGCTCGCAGTTCTCTGCATCGCGCCTCCGGCCGTTGCCTTCCCGGGAGCATGGGAAGCGCATGGCACAATTGCCGCATCGGCCAAGCCAGACCACCGTCGCGATCGTCGGCGCCGGCGTCGTCGGCCTCGCCTGCGCCGTCGAGTTGCTCGACAGGGGCGCGGCCGTCGTCATCCATGAGCGCGGTCCGCGCATCGGCGCCGAGGCCTGCTCCTGGTATGCCGGCGGCATGCTGGCGCCCTGGTGCGAGGGCGAGAGCGCCGAGGAGCCGGTGGTGCGGCTCGGGCAGGAGGCGGCCGGCTGGTGGGAGCGGCATACGGGTGAGGTCGCGCGACAGGGCACGCTCGTCGTCGCGCCGAGCCGGGATCGTTCGGAGCTGCGCCGCTTCGGCCAGCGCACCAGCCATTTCGAGGAGATCGACGGCGAGGCGATCGCGCGGCTGGAGCCCGATCTCGTCGGGCGCTTCGGGCGCGGGCTGTTCTTCGCAGCGGAGGCGCATCTCGATCCGCGCCGGGCGATCAAGGCCCTGGGCGACAAGGTTCTCGCGCAAGGCGGGACGATCCATTTCGAGAGCCCGGTCGAGCCGGCCGAGCTCGACGCCGACATCGTGCTCGATTGCCGCGGGCTTGCGGCCCGCGACGTCCTGCCCGATCTGCGCGGCGTCAAGGGCGAGATGCTGATCCTGAAGAGCGACGAGATTGCGCTGTCGCGTCCGGTCCGGCTGCTGCACCCGCGCATTCCGCTGTATATCGTGCCGCGTGCGGACGGGCATTTCATGGTCGGCGCGACGATGATCGAGAGCGGCGCGCGCCGGCGCATCTCGGCCCGGTCCATGCTCGAGCTGCTCGGCGCGGCCTATGCGCTGCATCCGGCCTTCGGCGAGGCTGAGATCGTCGAGATCGGCACCGATGCCCGCCCGGCCTTTCCCGACAACCTGCCGCGGCTGACGCGCCGGGGCCGGGTGATCCATGTCAACGGGCTCTACCGCCACGGCTTCCTGCTCAGCCCCGCCATGGCGCGGATGGCGGCCGATGCCGTATTGAACCCGCAATCCCGACCGGAGATGCTGCATGACCTTGCTGCTTAACGGCGCGCCCCAGGACATCGCGGGCAAGACGCTGGCCGAGGCGCTGGCCGAGCTCGGCTATGCCGGCCGGATCGTCGCCACCGCTGTGAACGGCGAATTCGTCCCGGCCCGCAAGCGCGCCGAGACCGCGCTCAACGACGGCGACCGCATCGAGGTCGTCGCGCCGATGCAGGGAGGTTGAGATGGCGTCCTTCTACGGCTTCGAGCCGCAAAATCCGCTTTTCCTCGGCACGGCGCAATATCCGTCGCCCGCCATCCTGGCCGAGGCGGTCAGGCGTTCGGGCGCCGAGGTGGTCACCGTCTCGCTGCGCCGGGAATCGGCCGGCGGCGGGGCTGGGCAGGCGTTCTGGACATTGATCCGCGAGCTCGGCGTCAAGGTGCTGCCCAACACCGCCGGCTGTCACTCGGTGAAGGAGGCCGTGACGACGGCCCAGATGGCGCGCGAGGTCTTCGGCACGGACTGGATCAAGCTCGAGGTGATCGGCGAGGACGACACGCTCCAGCCGGACGTGATCGCCCTGGTCGAGGCGGCCCGCATCCTTTCCGATGACGGCTTCAAGGTCTTTCCCTACACGACCGAGGACATCGTCGTCGGCGGACGCCTGCTCGATGCCGGCTGCGAGGTGCTGATGCCCTGGGGCGCGCCGATCGGCTCCGGCCGGGGCCTCAACAACCCTTATGGGTTGCGCACCATGCGCCAGCATTTCCCGGACATCCCGCTCGTCGTCGATGCCGGCATCGGCCTGCCGTCCCACGCCGCTCAGGCGATCGAGATGGGCTATGACGGCATCCTGCTCAACACCGCCGTCGCCAAGGCCGGCGATCCCGCCGCGATGGCGGAAGCCTTCGCGCTTGCGATCCGTGCCGGCCGGCTCGCCTTCGGCGCGCAACCGATCGAGGCGCGCGACATGGCCGCTCCCTCCACCCCCGTCATGGGCAAAGCCTTCCTGGCCTGAAAGACGTATTCCGCATGACGCTCGATCCGTTCTACCCGATCTTCGACAGCGCCGACTGGATCGCGCGGATGCTGCCGCTCGGCATGAAGCTGGTGCAGCTGCGCGTGAAGGACCGGCCGGAGCCGGAGGTCGCCCGCGAGATCGCCCGCGCGAAGCGGCTCTGCGCCGAGGCCGGCTGCGTGCTCGTCGTCAACGATTACTGGAAGCTCGCGATCGAGGAAGGTTGCGATTGGCTGCATCTCGGCCAGGAGGATCTCGACACCGCCGATCTCGGCGCGATCCGCAAGGCCGGCCTGAAGCTCGGCGTCAGCAGCCATGACGAGGCGGAACTCGAGCGCGCGCTGGATACGCAGCCGGACTATGTCGCGCTCGGGCCGGTCTATCCGACGATCCTGAAGCAGATGCGTTTCGGCCCGCAGGGGCTGGAGAAGCTGGGCGAGTGGAAGCGCCGCATCGGCGCCCTGCCATTGGTCGGCATTGGCGGCATCTCGCTGGAGCGGGCGCCGGGCGTCTTCGAGGCCGGCGCCGATATCGTGGCGGCCGTGACGGATATCACGCTGAACGCCGATCCCGAGGGGCGGCTGAAGGCCTGGGTCGCGGCGACGCGCGGGCGCCTTTCTCCCGCTTCCTGAACGCCGTCATCCCGGATCAGCGCAGCTTCGCCCGGGATGACAACCAGCGATGTCGCTGGTGAAAGGAGAGCCTCAGCTCTCGGCGTCCTCCGACATCGCATGCCCGTCGACATGGCCGAGGTTGCGCTCGGGGTCGAGCCGGTCGCGGACGCGCTGCTTCAGCACCTTGGAATCGGGGAAGCCGCCATCGGTCTTGCGGTCCCAGATCAGCTCGCCGTCATAGGTGATCTGGAAGATGCCGCCGGTGCGCGGGATCAGAGCGACCTCGCCGAGATCCTGCCCGAAGGTGGAGAGCAGCTCCTGGCCGAGCCAGGCCGAGCGCAGCATCCAGTTGCACATCGAGCAATAGGTGATGGCGATGCGGGGAGCGGGCTTGGTTTCGGTCATGGCGGAGCACCGTGGCAAGGAATGTCGCCCCGACATCCCGCTTCCGCTGCCGCGATGCAAGCCCGAAAGCGGCATGGCGGCTGCGCTCGGAGCTGGAGCCGATCAGCCCGCGACCGTGCTCAGGCTGCGCGAGGGATAGCGCAGGGTCACGTCGAAGGGGTTGAGCTTGGCGCCGAGCTCGTCGGCCTCGCCCCGCAGGATGGCGACGACGCTGGGCAGCCGGTCCTCGCGCAGCCGCTCGGCCAGCGTGCCGACGCTCAGCGCCGCGACGACGCGCCGCTGCGCATCGAAGACCGGCACGGCGACGCCGGCCATGCCGGGGATGAGGCCGGTGTTGAGATTGACCCAGCCTTGCGCCCTTGCGGCCTCGATCGCGCAGCGCAGCGCCGGCTCGTCGATGAAGCCGCGGTCGAGCAAGCGGGGCATGTTGAAGCGGATCACCGCTTCGCGCTCGGCGTCCGGCAGATGCGCCAGCATGGCGAGGCTGCCCTGGCCGATGCCGAGCGGGACCTTGCCGCCGATGTCGCCGGTGAAGGAGCGGATCGGGAAGGGGCCCTCGATCCGGTCGAGGCAGACCGCGTCATAGCCGTTGCGGACCAGCAGGAAGATCGTGTCACTGAGCGTGGCCGAGAGCCTGAGCAGGGTCGGGCGGGCAAGTTCGCGCAAGCCGCCGGCCTGCCCGGCGCGGGCCGCCAGCACGAAGAAGTCGAGTGCCAGCCGGTAGCGCTTGCCGCCGCTGGCCTGCTCGACGAAGCCCTCCGCCATCAGGTCGCGCAGCGCCCGGTGGGCCGTCGGCTGCCCGCAGCGGGCGGCATCCGCGATGTCCTTCAGCCGCATGCCGCCGCTCTCGCCATCGGCGAGGACGCGCAGCAGGCCGAGCGCGCGGCGCAGCGAGGAAAGCGGTTCGGGCGAGGCTTCCATAATCGAAATCCAGATGCTTAGGTATGGATCAAAATTCCATATAACGGAATTTAATCAATAAAAATTCTCTAATGCGGAATTCAAGATTGACGAAATTGTGTCGGCCTCGCTTTCGTAGCGGCATCGCAGTCCGGCTTTCCGGCTAAGGGAAAGCCCACCGATCGAGGTGCCGATGGGCTTTCTGACGCTGCAATCGTTGAGCAAGGTCTTCGGCGACTTCACCGCCGTCCGCGATGTCGACCTCAGCGTCGCCCAGGGCGAATTCGTCTCGCTGCTCGGCCCTTCCGGCTGCGGCAAGACCACGACGCTGCAGATGATCGCCGGCCTCGTCGAGCCGACCAGGGGCACGATCACCCTCGACGGACGCGACATCACCCGCGAGAAGCCGAGCCGCCGCGGCCTCGGCATCGTCTTTCAGAGCTATGCGCTCTTTCCGCATATGACGGTGGCCGAGAACGTCGCCTTCGGCCTGGAGATGCGCAAGGTCGCGAGGCCGGAGCGCGACCGGCGTGTCAAGGAGATGCTCGGCCTCGTCCATCTCGCCTCTTTTGCCGAGCGCTATCCGCGCCAGCTTTCGGGCGGCCAGCGCCAGCGCGTCGCCATTGCCCGCGCCCTCGTCATCCAGCCGCCCGTGCTGCTGCTCGACGAGCCGCTCTCGAACCTCGACGCCAAGCTGCGCGAGGAGATGCAGTTCGAATTGCGCCGCATCCAGCGCAGCGTCGGCACCACCACCATCATGGTCACGCATGATCAGGCCGAGGCGCTCTCGATCAGCGACCGTGTCGTCGTGATGGAGCAGGGCCGCATGACCCAGATCGATGCGCCCTATCGCCTCTATGAGCGCCCGGCGACGGCCTTCATCTCCTCCTTCGTCGGCAAGATGAACCGCATCGACGCGGTCTGGCGCGGCGGACGGGCCGAGGCCGCGGGGCTTGGCCTTCCATCCGAGGCGGCGAGCCTGCCGGACGGGGCCTCCATCGGCGTCGCGGTCCGGCCGGAGAAGATCCTGCTCGGCGCGGCCGGGCAGGGGCTGTTCGATGGCACGGTCACGAGCCGCTTCTTCCTCGGCAGCTACTGGCTGTTCAATGTCGAGACGCCGGTCGGAAACGTCGTCGTCTCTCTGCCCAATCAGGGCGCCGAGCCGGTGGCGGAGGGCGCGCTCGTCTCGCTCGGCTGGCCGCCCGAAAGCGCATCGATCGTGGCGGCCGCGGCGGGAGCGGCGGCATGAAGTCCCGCGCGCTGACGCCCTGGCTTCTGGTCTCGCCGGCGACGCTGCTGTTCCTCGGGCTGGTGATCCTGCCGCTCATCCTGACGGTGATCCTGTCCTTCCACGTCTACGATCACACCACCGGCATCCAGGACAGCTTCACCGTCGAGCATTATGTCCGGGTCGTCACCGACGACTACTACCTCGCGATCTTCTGGCGCACGCTCAGGCTCGCCTTCCTCACGACACTGATCTGCGCCGTGATCGGCGCGCCGGAGGCTTATGTGCTCTCGCGCATGGGCGATCCCTGGCGCTCGATCTTCCTGCTGGTGATCATCGGACCGCTGTTGGTCTCTGTCGTGGTGCGCGCCTTCGGCTGGAGCATGCTGCTGGGCTCGACCGGGCTGGTGAATCAGTCGCTGCGCGCGCTCGGCTTCGGCAGCGTGAGATTGCTCTACACCGAGACGGCGATCGTGATCGCGCTCGTCCACGTCATGCTGCCCTTCATGGTCATCCCGGTCTGGACGGCGCTGCAGAAGCTCGATCCCGCGGTCGAGGCGGCGGCCCTGACGCTGGGCGCCTCGCGCTTCACGGCTTTGCGCCGGATCGTGCTGCCGCAGGTCTCGCTCGGCATGCTCTCGGGCAGCCTGATCGTCTTCGGCCTCTCGGCCAGCGCCTTCGCCATTCCCGGCCTGCTCGGCGGCCGGCGTCTCAAGATGGCGGCGACGGTGGTCTACGACGAATACATGTCGGAGCTGAACTGGCCGCTCGGCGCCGCGATCGCGATCATCGTGCTCGTCGCCAACCTCGCCATCATGCTGGGCTACAACCGTCTCGTCGAGACGCGCGCCCGCCGGGCCCTGGGCTGAGGTCGCGCGCCATGCACAAGAACGGCCCCATCGCGCTCCTCTTCCACGGTCTTGTCGTCGCCTTCGTGCTGGCGCCGCTCGTCGTGGTCTGCCTCGTCGCCTTCACGCCCGAGAACACGCTCTCGATCCCGACGACCTCGTTCTCGCTGCGTTGGTTCGCCGCGATCTTCCAGCATCCCGATTTCGTGCCCTCCTTCTACAACAGCCTGTGGCTGGCGACGCTGGCGGCGACGATTTCCGTCGCGCTCGCCGTGCCGGCCGCGCTCGCCATCGACCGCTACCGGTTCCCCGGCCGCGACTGGTTGAACGGGCTCTTCCTTTCCCCGCTGATCATCCCGCATCTGGTGCTCGGCGTCGCGCTTCTGCGCCTTTTCGCGCTGATCGGCGCGACCGGTTCCTTCGCCTGGCTGGTGGCCAGCCATGTCATCATCGTCACGCCCTATGTGATGCGCCTCGTCATGGCCGCCTTCACCGGCATGGACCGCAGCGCCGAGCAGGCGGCCGAGACGCTCGGCGCCTCGCACTGGACCGTGTTCCGCCGGATCACCGCGCCGATGATCCTGCCCGGCATCACCGGCGGCTGGCTGCTCGCCTTCATCAACAGCTTCGACGAACTGACCATGTCGATCTTCGTCACCTCGCCGCAGACGGTGACGCTGCCGGTCCGCATGTACATGTATGCGACCGAATCGATCGACCCGATGATGGCGGCGGTGTCGGCCCTGATGATCGCGTTGACCGCCGGCGCCATGCTGGTGCTCGACCGCGCCTTCGGCCTCGACAAGATCCTCGTCGGCCAGAAGTGACGATCATGCCGCTGCTGCGTCGCATCGCCCGCAAGGATCATCCCGTCATCGCCTTCACGCTTGACGGCGCGCCTTGCGAGGGCCGGGCCGGCGACACGCTGCTGAGCGCGATCCTGAACCGCACGGAGAGCCTGCGCCGCACCGAGTTCACCGGCGAGCCGCGCGCCGGCTTCTGCCAGATGGGCGCTTGCCAGGATTGCTGGGTCGCGACCGAGACCGGCGAGCGCCTGCGCGCCTGCACGACACCGCTTCAGCCCGGCATGAACATCGTCACCGGGACGGCGAGGGTGGCATGAGCGAACGCCGCCAGCCACTGATCGTCGGTGCCGGTCCCGCCGGCATCCGCGCCGCCGAGGCACTCGTCGCGGCGGGCCTGCGCCCGTTGGTCGTCGACGAGGCGCCGGCCTGCGGCGGCCAGATCTACCGCCAGCGCCTCGTCCAGGACGGTCGCTCGACCAAGGATCTCTACGGTTCCGAAACCGGCAAGGCCGAACGGCTCCACGCCGCCTTCGCTGCGCTCGAAGGCCGCATCGACTACTGGCCGCAAGCGCTGCTCTGGAATTTGCGTGACGGCGTGGCCGATATCGCCGTCGGCGGCACCGCCCGTCGCGTCGCCTATGACGGGCTGGTGCTCGCCACCGGCGCGACGGACCGCGTCCTGCCTGTTCCCGGCTGGACGCTCCCCGGCGTCTTTACCCTCGGTGGCTCGCAGGTCGCGCTCAAGGCGCAGGGCTGCGCCATCGGCAGCCGCGTCGTCTTCGCCGGCTCCGGCCCGCTGCTCTATCTCGTCGCCTGGCAGTACATGAAGGCGGGCGTCGAAGTCGCCGCCGTGCTCGATGCTGCCCCGGCCTCCGCCAAGCTCAATCTCATCAAGGCCCTGCCGCTCGATCCCGGCATCGTGCTGCGCGGGGCGCGCTTCGTCGCCGAACTGCGCCTGCGCGGCGTCGTCATCCGCTCCGGCATCGAGGGCCTGCGCTTCGAGGGCGAGGGCAGGGTTTCCGGCGTCTCCTGGCGGGAGGGCGGGCGCGAGCGGCGCCTCGCCTGCGACGGCGTCGGCTACGGGCTCGCCTTGCGCTCGGAGACGCAGCTCGCCGATCTCGCCGGCTGCGCCTTCCGCTTCGATGCGCGCGACCGCGCCTGGTTGCCCCAGCGCGACGCCGCCGGCCGGGCCTCAGTGGCGGGTGTCTATCTCGCCGGCGACGGTGCCGGCATTGCCGGCGCCGATGCGGCCGAGCGCGCGGGCGAGCGCGCCGCACTGGCCTTGCTGGAGGATCGTGATCTCGCCATCGACAAGGCCCGTGCCGTCACGCTCGAAGCGGAGCTGGCCCGCATCGGCAAGCTGCGCGACGCGCTCGAAACCGCCTTTCCTTTCCCGGCCCATTGGGCAGAGACGATCGACGATGCGACCACGCTCTGCCGCTGCGAGGAGATCACGGCCGGCAGCATCCGCGAGGCTGTGAACCGTCTCGATATCTCCGAGATCAACCGGCTGAAGGCGGTGAGCCGCGTCGGCATGGGCCGCTGCCAGGGCCGGATGTGCTCCTCCGCCTCTGCCGAAGTGCTGGCCGCCGCGACGGCCAAGCCGCTCGATGCCGTCGGCCGTCTGCGGGCGCAGGCCCCGGTGAAGCCGATCCCGCTCGCCCTCCAATTGGCGGCCGATCTGCCGGAGGCCGCGGCAAACTTGCCGGAGGCAGCAGAGTGAGCCGGCATCTCGACATCGACGTCGCGATCATCGGCGGCGGGCTGGTCGGCTCCTCGGCGGCGCTAGCGCTGCGCGGCATGGGGTTCAGCGTCGCCCTGCTCGACAAGGGCTTTTGCGGCGCGCAGGCGAGCGGCGTGAACTATGGCGGCGTCCGCCGGCAAGGGCGGCCGCGCGAGCAGTTGCCGCTCTCGCAGCGCGCCCATGCCATCTGGCCGCGCCTCAAGGAACGGATCGGCATCGACGGCGAGTTCCTGCGCTCCGGCCATCTCAAGCTCGCCCGCAGCGAAGCCGAGATGGCGGCGCTGGAAGCCTACGCCGAAGCGGTCGCAGATCAGGGGCTCGATCTCGAGCTCGTCGGCCATAACGGCCTGCGCGAGCGCTTCCCCTGGATCGACGGCAGCATTTTGGGCGCCTCGCTCTGCGCCGGCGATGGTCACGCCAATCCACGCCTCGTCTCGGCAGCCTTCGCCAGCGCCGCGCGCCGTGCCGGGGCGCATGTGCTGGAGAACACGCCGGTCACCGGCCTCACCCGCAATGGCGAAGGTTTCGCGCTGGAGGCGGGCGAGGGCATCGGCCTGAGCGCGCGCGTCGTCATCAACAGCGCCGGCGCCTGGGCCGACCGTTTCGCCACGGATTTCGGCGAGCCGGTGCCGCTCTCGCGCATCTATCCCTCGATGATCGTCACCGAGCCGCTGGCCCCGGTCATGACCGTGAATATCGGCATGGAGGGTGGCGGCATCTACGCCCGTCAGGTCGAACGCGGCAATGTCGTGGTCGGCGGCGAGCGCGGCCTGCCGCTCGACGATCCCGATTTCTCGCGGCCGCGCGGCGCGGGTGCGCTCGCGATCATGAACCGCACCGCCGAAATCTTCCCCGCGCTGCGCCACGCCCAGGCGATCCGCTTCTGGTCGGGGACGGAGGCGGCGATGCCGGACCGCAACCCCGTGATCGGCTTCAGCGGCACGACGCCCGGCCTGCTCCATGCCTTCGGTTTTACCGGGGCCGGCTTCCAGATCGCGCCCGGCGTCGGCGAGGTTTTGGCCGAACTCGTCCGCGACGGCCGAACGCCTACGCCGATCGACGCCTTTTCCATCACCCGCTTCAGCCGGCCGCCCGTGCCGCCGGAGAACGACGACCGCACCAGCCACGGCTCGGGTGCGGGTCCACATCCAGAGCCGCAAAGCAGGGGAGCTTCAACATGATCACCCGTCGCAATCTTTTGGCCGGAACTGTCGCAGCCGTCGCGCTGGCCGCCGCCGGCAGCGCCTTCGCCCAGAGCAAGACCCTCTATATCGGCATGAACGGCGGCAATTTCGAGCGCACCTATACCCAGGGCGTCTTCCCGGATTTCGAGAAGGCCAACAACGTCAAGGTCGTGGTCGTGCCCGGCACCTCGGCCGATATCCTCGCCAAGGCGACCGCGGCCAAGGATAAGCCGCAGATGCATGTCATGTTCCTCGATGACGGCGTCATGGTCCGCGCCATCGGCGCCGGCCTCTGCGAGAAGCTGAAGCCCGGCCCGGAGCTCGGCCAACTCGCGCCCGGCTCGGTCATGAAGGACAACATGGCGGCCGGCATCGACATGGGCATGACCGGGCTCGCCTATAACAAGAAGATGTTCGACGAGAAGGGCTGGGCGGCGCCGACCTCCTGGATGGACCTGGCCGATCCCAAGTTCAAGGACAAGGTCGTCTTCCAGTCGGCCTCCGCCTCGTCCTTTGGCCTGCATGCCTTCCTGATGTTCAACCGCATCCAGGGCGGCACCGAGGCCAATGTCGAGCCCGGCTTCACCAAATTCCGCGACACGATCGGCAAGAACGTCATCGAATTCATCCCGAATTCGGCCAAGATCTCTGAGATGGTCCAGACCGGCGACGCGGCGATCTTCCCGCTGACCCCGACGGGCGTCGCCACTCTCAAGGACAAAGGCATCCCGGTCGAATACGCCCAACCCAAGGAGGGTTCGGTGGTGCTGATGGTGGCGGAATGCGTCATCGCCAACAATTCCGAGCCGGAGCTGTCGCAGAAGCTCGCGGCCTATCTGCTCTCGGCCGAGGCGCAGGCCAAGGCGATGGCCTTCGGCAACGGCGTGCCCTCGAACACCACCGCCAAGGCGCCGACCCCCGAGGCACAGGCCAAGCTCGACGTCTTCAACACCAATATGAAGACGGCGGTCACGCTGGACTGGGACGCGATCAACGCCAAGCGCCCGGAATGGAACAGCCGCTGGAACAAGATGATCGAGCGCTGAGCCGCCCGCTCTTTCGATGAGATTACGGCCGGTCCGCAAGGACCGGCCGTTTTTCGTTTCGAGGGATTCGCGTGCCGCTTCAGCCGACGCGTTCAAGTCACTGAGATGAATCACAAAGGCGCGGGTCATCCCGGACAAGCGGCAAAGCCGCGTAGATCCGGGATCCATGCCTGAGCCTTGCTCGGAGATGCTCCGGCATGGATCCCGGGTTTCCGCTTCGCTTCACCCGGGATGACTGTGCGGGGAACGACAAGGCAATGTGCCGATCCATTCGGGCCCTCACACCTCCTCGACATAGCGGCGGCGCAGATGCGCCTTGAACACCGCGGCGTCGAGCGGCCGGCCGGTCGCTTCCGTCAGCAGCGCGTCGGTCGGGAGCAGCGAGCCCTTGCCGTGGATGTTCGCGCGCAGCCAGCCGACGAGCGGCGAGAAATCGCCCTTGCCGATGCCGGGCAGGATGCCGGGCTCGGCCCGCGTCGCCGCGTCGAAGATCTGGGCTGCCGTCATCGCGCCGAGCGAATAGGTCGGGAAATAGCCCCAGCCGCCCGAGGGCCAGTGGATGTCCTGCAGGCAGCCGCGCCGGTCGTCCGGCACGGTGACGCCGAGCAGGGATTTCATCCCGTCGTTCCAGGCGGCGGGCAGTTCGGCAAGCGGCATGGCGTCGGCGATCAATGCCTTCTCCAGCCGGTAGCGCAGGATGATATGGGCCGGATAGGTCACCTCGTCGGCGTCGACGCGGATGAAGCCGGGCTCGACGCGGGTGTAGCGGCGCCACATCGCCTCGCTCTCCCAGGCCGGGCCGGCGCCGCCGAAACTCTCCCGCATCAGCGGCGTGGCGAAGGCGAGGAATTGGCGCGAGCGGCAGGCCTGCATCTCCATCAGCAGCGATTGGCTCTCATGGATGCTCATGCTGCGGGCGGCGCCGACCGGCTGGTTCAGATAGCCTTGCGGCCGGCCCTGCTCGTAGAGCGCATGGCCGGTCTCGTGCAGCACGCCCATCAGCGCCTTGGTGAAATCGGCCTCATCGTAGCGCGTGGTGATGCGGACATCGTTGTCGGCCCCGCCGCAGAACGGATGCGTCGAGATGTCGAGCCGGCCGCGCTCGAAATCATAGCCGAGCGCCGCCATCAGCCTGAGACCGAGCGCCCGCTGCGTCTCGGTCGCGAAGGGGCCCGCGAGCGGCTCCTGCGCCGGCCGGCGCGCCTGCACCGCCACGACCTCCTGCGTGAAGCCGGGCAGGAAATCGGCGAGGTCGTCGAACAGCGCGTCGATCTTGGCCGAGCTTCCGCCGGGCTCGTAATCGTTGAGCAGGGCGTCATAGGGTGAAAGCCCGAGCTTCTCGCCCTTGGCCCGGCCGATCTGACGCTGGAGGTTCAACACTTCGGCGAGATAGGGCAGGAGCCCGGCGAAGTCGGACTCGGCCCGCGCCTGCCGCCAGCGCATCTCGCAAGCCGAGACGGCCTTGCTCGAGGCCTCGACGAGATCGGCCGGAAGGGCAGTGTCGACCGTCCAGACGCGCCGGATCTCGCGCAGATTGGCCTTTTCCCAGGCGCCGAGCGAGCCGTCGCTCTCGGCCTTGGCCAGCCAGTCGCCGATCCTTGCATCCGTCACCATGCCATGGCGCAGCACCTGCAGCAGCGCCATGCTCTCGGCCCGCGTCTCGGCGGCGCCCTTCGGCATCATCACATCGGAATCCCATTGCAGGATGCCGACGGCGTTGGAGAGGGCACTGATGCGGCCGAAATGGGCGGCGAGATCGGAATAGGCGGTCATGGGGTTTGGCTCTGTGCTTTCGTGTCTTGTGCGCTGTCATCCCGGACGAAGCGAAGCGCAGATCCGGGATCCATGCCTGAGCGCTCGTCGGTTGCGTTCCGGCATGGATCCCGGGTCTCCCTGCGGTCGCCCGGGATGACGACGGAGCGAATCTGGAGAATTCAGGCGAACAGCTTGGAATATTGCCGTGGCTGCGAGCGCAGATACTGGTTCGGCGCCTTGACGCTGGCGCCGAGGGCCGCCGCCGCATGCCAGGGCCAGCGCGGATCGTAGAGGATGCCGCGCGCCAGCCCGACGAGGTCGGCCTCGCCGGTGCCGACGATCGCTTCCGCCTGCTCGGGCTCGGTGATCAGGCCGACCGCGATGGTGCTCACGCCCGTCGCTTCCTTCACGGCTCGCGCCAGCGGCACCTGGTAGCTCGGGCCGAGCGGGATCTTCTGCGCGGCCGAGAGCCCGCCGCTGGAGACATGGATGAAATCGGCGCCGCGAGCCTTGGCGGCCTTGGAGAAAGCGATGCTCTGCTCGACATCCCAGCCGCCGTCGACCCAATCCGTGCCGGAAATCCGGAAGCCGACGGGGTAGCCCGCCGGCACGACCGCCCGCACCGCGTCGAAGACCGCGAGCGGAAAGCGCATCCGGTTTTCCAGCGAGCCGCCATATTCGTCCTCGCGCCGGTTGGAGAGCGGCGAGAGGAACTGGTGCATCAGATAGCCATGGGCGGCATGCAGCTCGATCGCCGCGAGGCCGAGCCGCACGGCGCGCTGCGCCGAGGCGGCGAAAGCCTCGACGATCCGGGCGATGTCGCCTCCCGTCAACGAGCGGGGCGGGCGGGGATAGCTCTCGAAGCCGACCTCCGAGGGGGCATGGACCGTCCAGCCGCCCTCGTTGAGGCCGAGCTGGTGGCCGCCCTTCCAGGGACGATCCACTGAGGCCTTGCGGCCGGCATGGGCGAGCTGGACGCCGATCGGCATATCCGACCAGCGATGCGCCGAATCGAGCACTTTCGCCAGTGCGGCCTCGTTCTCGTCCGACCACAGGCCGAGATCGAAGGGGCTGATCCGTCCGTCCGGCTCCACCGCCGTCGCCTCGAGGAAGAGCAGGGCGGCGCCCGAGAGGGCGAGGTTGCCGAGATGGATCACGTGCCAATCGCTGGCATTGCCGTCTTCGGCCGAATATTGGCACATCGGCGCGATGACGATCCGGTTGGCAAGGGTGAGATTGCCAAGCTGATAGGGGCTGAAAAGCTGGCTCATGGGGAAGGTCGGCTCTGGGTGAGGGGATGTTGCCCGTAGTCTAGAAGCTCCGCGCCGCGGGAAGCCAGAGCCGTTCACGCAAATGCGCTGCCTCATCGACGCGGGGCCACCCCTCGCCAAGGCGCGGCGGGATGATAGCCTGCCGCCGATCCTCGCCGTCACGGAGTCCATCGCATGTCAGATCACGCGGAAACTGTTCTGCTCGAACGGGATGGCGGCGTCGCCGTGCTGACGCTCAACCGCCCGGCCGTGCTGAACGCCCTCGATGCGCCGATGGCGGAGCTGTTCCTCGCCCGCGTGAAGGATATCGCGGCGCGCGGCGACAGCCGCGCCATCCTGCTGAAGGGTGCGGGCAAGGGTTTTTGCGCCGGCGGCGACGTTTCGCAATTCCTGGCCGGCGGCGACCCCGCCGTGACGATTCCCGCGATCATGGAGCCGCTGCACGAGGCCCTGCTGTTGCTCGATCGCCTCCCGCAGCCCTCCGTCGCCTGCCTGCATGGGGCGGTGGCGGGTGGCGGCTTCAGCCTCGCGCTCGGTTGCGACCTTGCCGTCGCGGCCGAGAACGCCCGTTTCGCGATGGCCTATTCCCGCCTCGGCACGACGCCGGATCTCGGCGGCTCCTTCCGCCTGTCGCGCCTGGTCGGCTTGCGCAAGGCGAAGGAGATCGCGCTGCTGGCCGAGCCTTTTGACGCCGCCGAGGCGCTGCGGCTGGGCCTCGTCAACCGCGTGGTCCCCAACGAACAGGCGGAAGCGGAGGCGCTCGCTCTCGCCCGCCGCCTCGCAGAAGGGCCGACGCAGGCCTATGGCCGCGTCCGCCACCTGCTGACGGAGGCGGCCGGCCATGATCTCGCCGCCCATCTGGCTGCCGAAGAGCGCGCCTTCGCGGAATCGACCGCCACCGCCGATTTCCGGGAGGGCGTGGCGGCCTTCCTGGAGAAGCGCCCGGCCCGGTTCGGGGGCGAATGAGGCCCGCAAAGGGCCACGCCGTGTCGGGCGGAGGCCGCCCTTCTGGCTCGGCCCGGTGCCGCGCCTGGCATGGTCGGGCAATTTCTCGCAGTTGCGAAATCGTGACTATAAAACCGCCGCAATCTGACTTACTATGAGCAGGCTTACAATCACGGAGGCCTATGCATGAAGCGCCCCCTGCGGCGGGAGCTGATGTTTCAGCTTGTCGAAACCTCTCGCCTGATGAGGACCTATGTCGATCAACGTGCGCGGGAGCACGGAACGACACGGGCGCAATGGGGCGTTCTGGCGCGGTTGCGCCGCCAGGAAGGACTGAACCAGGCCGCGCTGGCCGAGCAGATGGATCTGCAGCCCATCTCGCTGGCGCGCCTGCTCGACCGCCTGCAGCATCAGGGCTTGATCGAGCGCCGCGAGAATCCGGCCGATCGCAGGGCTTATCTCCTCTATCTCAGCCCGACGGGCCGGCGACTGGTCGATGATCTCGACGAGGTGCGTGGCACGATCGCGCATGAGCTGCTCGGCTCGGTCGGAGACGAGGCGATCCTGTCGGCGCTCGACACGCTCGGGGCGATCCGTGAGCAGATCCGGCCCCAGCGGGCGGATGACAAGACGCAGCAGCCGCTTTCGGCTGGTCGCATGGCCTGAGCCGGTGGGGCAACTATGAAGCGTTCGGGATTTCTTGTCGGCTTCGTTCTGGTCGCCGCTGTTGCGGCGGGCGTCTGGTATACGCGTTTGCAGGGCGAGAAGGCGCCGCAGGCCGCCGGTGCCGGGCGGGGCGCCCCCGCGGTGTCTGTGGTGTCGGCGGTGGCGGAGCAGGCGGATTTCCCGATCCGCAAGCACGCCATCGGCTTCGTCGAGACGCCGGCGAGCGTGACGGTGAAGTCGCGTATCGACAGCCAGATCGTCGCGCAGCACGTCACCGACGGCCAGTTCGTCAAGGCGGGCGACCTGCTGTTCACGCTCGACGACCGCGACATCAAGGCCCAGATCGCCAAGGATGAGGCGATGCTCCTGCGCGACGAGGCGACCCATACGCGCAACGTCGCCGATCTCGAACGCTACAAGCAGCTTTTCGCCCGCAATGCCGGCACCCAGCAGCAGGTGGATCTGGGCACGGCCGACGAGAAGAGCTCGGCCGCCAACATCCAGGCCGATCATGCGACGCTCGACGCCGACAGGCTCAAGCTGAGCTATACCCGCATCCTCGCCCCCATCGACGGGCGGGTCGGCGCCGTGATGGTCACGCCGGGCAATCTCGTCAGCGCCAACAGCAACAACAGCAGCACCGGCCTCCTGACGATCACGCAGATGAAGCCGCTGCGCGTCTCCTTCGCCTTGCCCGAGAGCGAGCTGCCGACGCTGCATGCCGCGCTTCTCGCGCCGGATTCGGCCGTGGTCACGGCGAAAATTCCCCAGGCCGGCGACCAGCCGGCCGTGGGCAAGCTCAACTTCGTCGATTCCAATGTCGACATCACCTCGGGCACGATCACGGCCAAGGCAGCCTTCGCCAATGACGATCTGCGTCTCTGGCCGGGCCAGTATGTCGATGTCGAGTTCATCCCCGACACGCTGAAGGGCGTCACCGTCATCCCGACGGTCGCGGTGCAGACCGGCCAGAAAGGTCCCTACGTCTTCGTCGCCAAGGCGAATTCGACGGTGGATCTGCGCCAGATCAAGGTCGCGCTCAGCGATGGCGGCAAGACGGCGGTGACGGAAGGCCTCGCGCCGGGCGAGCGCGTCGTCGTCGACGGCCAGATGCGCCTGAAGCAGGGCACGGCGGTGCGCGAGCGGGGAGCCAGCGGCGAGAAGGCGCCGGTGAGCACGCCGGTCGCGCAGGAGGGGCACTCATGAACGTCTCGTCCTTCTGCATCAGGCACCCGGTCGCGACCATCCTGATGTCGGTCGCGCTGGTGCTGGCCGGGACGTTCGCCTATCGCTTCCTGCCGGTGGCGGCGCTGCCGCGCGCCGAGTTCCCGGTCGTCAACGTCTCGGCCCAGTTGCCCGGCGCTTCGCCCGACACGATGGCGACCTCGGTCGCCACACCGCTGATCAAGCAGTTCGGCACGATCGCGGGCATCGATTCGATCTCCACCATCAACGCGCAAGGATCGACCTCGATCGCGATCCAGTTCGTGCTGAACCGCGACATCGACGCGGCTGCGGCCGACGTGCAGGCTGCGATCACGCGCACGCAGAAGCAGTTGCCGATCGAGATGACGACGCCGCCGAGCTATCGCAAGGTGAATCCGGCCGACGCGCCGATCATCCTGATGGCCCTGAAGAGCGATGTCGTGCCGCTCTCCGATCTCGACGCCTTCGCCCAGCAGGTGATCTCGCCCGCGCTCTCGACGGTGGATGGCGTCGCGCAGGTGCTGATCTTCGGCAGCCAGAAATACGCCGTCCGCATCCAGATCGACCCGACGGCGCTTGCCGCGCGCGGCATCGGCCTCGACGAATTGCAGGCCGCCATCACTGCGACCAACGCCAACACGCCGGTCGGCACCATCCAGAACAGCGCTCAGCAGCTCACCATCGAGGCGCATACCCAGCTCGCCGACGCGGCGCAGTTCGCCAACGTCATCATCACCACCCGCTCGGGTAAGCCGGTGCGTCTCGGCGACGTCGCCAAGGTGATCGATTCCGTCGAGAACACCCAGACCCGCAGCAGCTATGACGGCGTTCCGGCGATCGTGCTCGCGGTGCAGCGCCAGCCCGACGCCAACACCGTCGAGGTGGTCGATCGCGTCAAGGCGATGATCCCGGCCTTCGAGGAGCAGTTGCCGGCCGCGGCCTCGCTCTCGCTGCTGAACGACCGCTCGACCTCGATCCGCCAGGCGGTGGACGACGTGCAGTTCACGCTGCTGCTCACCGTCGCGCTGGTCGTCATGGTCATCTTCGTCTTCCTGCGCCGCGTCGCCGCAACCTTCATCCCGGCGGTGGCGGTGCCGATCTCGGTCATCGCCACGCTGGCGGCGATGTATCTGTTCGGTTTCTCGATCGACAACATCTCGCTGCTGGGCCTGACCCTTTCGGTCGGCCTGGTCGTCGACGACGCCATCGTCATGCTCGAGAACATCGTCCGCCATATGGAGGAGGATGGGCTTTCCGCCTTCGATGCCTCGCTGAAGGGCGCCAGCGAGATCGGCTTCACCATCATCTCGATCTCGCTCTCGCTGGTCGCGGTCTTCATTCCGGTCCTGCTCATGGGCGGCGTCGTCGGGCGCATCTTCAACGAGTTCGCGGTGGTGGTGACGGTCTCGATCCTGGCCTCCGCCTTCGTCTCGCTGACGCTCACGCCGATGCTCTGCTCGCGCCTGCTCTCGGGCTATGGCGAGCATCATCAGGAGAATGCCGTCGGGCGCTGGCTCGAGAAGGGTTTCGAGGCGCTGTTGCATGGCTATGACCGCGGCCTCGCCTTTTGCCTGCGCTTCCAGCCGGTGGTGCTGCTCGCCTTCTTCGCGACCATGGCCGGCACGGTCTGGCTGATGCAGACCTCGCCGAAGGGCTTCTTCCCGCAGGAGGATATCGGCCAGCTCCAGGTCGCGACCGAGGCGCGGCAGGATGTGTCCTTCGATGCCATGCAGAAGCTGCAGCGGCAGGTCGCCGACATCTTCATGCATTCGCCCTATGTCGCCCATGTCGCGTCCAGCGTCGGCGCGACCAACGGCAATGCCGGCGCGCTCAATGCCGGGCGCCTCTTTGTCGAGCTGAAGCCGCAGGACAAGCGGCCGCAGCTCTCCGTCGTGCTGTCGTCGCTGCGGCGCGATCTCGCGCAGGTGCCGGGCATCAACACCTATATGACGCCGGTCCAGAACCTCAATATCGGCGCGCGCTCCTCGAAGAGCCAGTACCAGCTCGTCGTCCAGGGCCTCGACCAGAAGGCGATGAACGACGGGGCGCTACGCCTCGCCGACGCCATGAGCCGCGAGCCCTCGACCTTCCTCGACGTGACCACCGACCTGCAGAACAACGCCCTGCAGGCGACGGTGATCATCGACCGCGACAAGGCCAACCAGCTCGGCATCGGCTCGGACATCCTGCGCTCGACGCTCTATTCGGGCTTCGGCGTCCGGCAGGTCTCGACGATCTACACCACGGGCGACAGCTATCAGGTCGTCGTCGAGTTCAACCCCAACGACCAGTGGACGCCGGAGCGGCTGAACGCGATCCGCGTCCGCACCAAGACCGGCACCCTCGTGCCGCTCGGCGCCTTCGCCAGGATCGAGCGCACGGCGGGCCAGCTCACGGTCAACCAGCTCGGCCAGCTTCCGGCGGTGACGATCTCCTACAACCTGCCGGCCGGCGTCGCGCTCGGCGACAGCGTCAACCGCATCGGCGTGCTGAAGGAGCAGATCGGCCTGCCGAAATCGATCACGACGACGCTCGCCGGCACGGCCAAGGTCTTCCAGGACTCGCTGGCGAACCAGGGCCTCCTGATCGCGGGCGCGATCCTGACGATCTACATCGTGCTCGGCATTCTCTACGAGAGCTTCATCCACCCGCTGACCATCCTGACCGGCCTGCCTTCGGCGGCGATCGGCGCGCTCGGAGCGCTGAGGCTGTTCGACCTCGACCTCTCGGTCATCGCGATCATCGGCCTGCTGATGCTGATCGGCATCGTCAAGAAGAACGCGATCATGATGATCGACGTCGCGCTGGTGCTCCTGCGCGAGGGCGTGTCGGCGCAGGAGGCGATCCACAGGGCCTGCGTCATGCGGTTCCGGCCGATCCTGATGACGACGCTGGCGGCGCTGATGGGCACGCTGCCGATCGCGGTCGGCGCCGGCGCCAGCGCGGAGCTGCGCCAGCCGCTCGGCATCGCGGTGGTCGGCGGCCTGATGATCAGCCAGGTGCTGACGCTCTTCATCACCCCCGTCCTGTTCCTTTACATGAACAGGCTCTCGGACGGGCTGGTGAAGCTCGGCGGGCTCTTCCGCAGCAACAAGCACAAGCCGGTGGGCGCGCCTCATCCGGCGGAATAGGCGTCTCGCGCCTTCCGTCATTCCCGGGGCGAAGCGCGGCTTCGACCCGGGAAGCTCATGCAGGATAGGGCGCTTTTCCGAGATGCTCGGGTCGAGCCCGAGCTGACGGCCTTGGGTTGGCCGTATCGCAGCCTCAGGCTGCGTCGAGGCCGTAGAGCGAGTGCAGCGTGCGCACCGCGAGCTCGGTATAGGCCGCATCGATCAGCACCGAGAACTTGATCTCGGAGGTCGTGATGGCGCGGATGTTGATGCCCTTCTCGGCCAGCGCCCGGAAGGCGCGGGCGGCGACGCCGGCATGCGAGCGCATGCCGATGCCGATCGCCGAGATCTTCACCACATCGGTCGCGCCCTGGATGTCCTGATAGGAGATCGTATCGTGCTTGCTCTCGAGCAGCGTGCGGGCGCGCTCGTAATCGGCCGTCGGCACGGTGAAGGTGATGTCGGTCGTCGCCTGATCGTCCGAGACGACCTGGATGATCATGTCGACATTGATGTTGGCATCGGCGAGCGGGCCGAAGATCGCGGCGGCGACGCCGGGCTTGTCGGCCACGCGCCGGAGCGTGATCTGGGCTTCGTCCCGGGAGAAGGCGATGCCGGTGACGATCTGCTGTTCCACGATGTCGTCCTCGTCGCAGATGAGGGTGCCAGGATTGGGGTTTTCGGGGTCGTCGAAGGAGGAGCGCACATAGGTCGGCACGCGCTGCGTCATGGCGATCTCGACCGAGCGCACCTGCAGCACCTTGGAGCCGAGCGAGGCCATTTCGAGCATTTCCTCGAAGGAGACCTTGTCCATGCGCTTCGCCTTGGGAACGATGCGCGGATCGGTGGTGTAGACGCCGTCGACATCGGTGTAGATGTCGCAGCGATCGGCCTTCAGGCCGGCGGCGAGCGCGACAGCGCTGGTGTCGGAGCCGCCGCGGCCCAGCGTCACGATGCGGTGCGTGCGCGGGTTCACGCCCTGGAAGCCCGAGCAGACCGCGATCTCGCGGTTGCGGTCGAAGCCGGCGAGGATGCCGGCGCCGTCGACGCTCTCGATGCGCGCCGCGCCATGCGCGTCCGAGCCGTAGAGCGGGATCTGCCAGCCCTGCCAGGAGCGGGCCGGCAGGCCCATCTCCTGCAGCACGATCGCCATCAGGCCGGAGGTGACCTGCTCGCCCGAGGCGACGACGACGTCGTATTCCGCCTGATCGTGCAGCGGCGCCGCTTCCTTGGCCCAGGCGACGAGCTCGTTGGTCTTGCCCGACATCGCCGAAACCACGACCGCGACCTCGTTGCCCGCGTCGAATTCGCGTTTGACGTGCCGCGCCGCGTTCTTGATGCGCTCGACAGTGGCGACGGAGGTGCCGCCGAATTTCATCACCAGACGGGCCATGACGATCTTTTGGCTCTCGATAGCTGTCCCGGTTGGAAAGCCGGGTCGAAACGTCGCCCTCGCACTGGCGGCGGGGCGGGTGTAGATGACGGGCGGCAGGCGCGGTGTCAATGCGGCGCCGCATAAACGAGGGACCGGTTCATGGCGGCTGCGACGCAACGCACAGGCTCGACGATCGACCCGGCCGAGGTCGCCCGCTTCGATGCGATCGCGCGCGACTGGTGGGATCCGAAGGGGCCGATGGCGGTCCTGCACAAGTTCAACCCCGTGCGCCTCGCCTATGTCCGCGACGAGGCCTGCACGCATTTCGGCCGCGATCCCAAGCAGATGCGGTCGCTCGAAGGCCTGACGCTGGTCGATATCGGTTGCGGTGGCGGCGTGCTCTCCGAGCCGCTGGCGAGGCTGGGTGCTGAGGTGACGGGGCTCGACCCGGCTCCGACCAATATCGCCGTCGCCCGCGCCCATGCCGAGAAGGGCGGGCTCGCCATCGACTATCGCGAGGAGACGATCGAGGCGGTCGTCGCCTCCGGCCAGCGCTTCGACATCGTGCTGGCGATGGAGGTCGTCGAGCATGTCGCCGATGTCGAGGCCTTCGTCGCCGCCTGCTGCGCGGCGGTGAAGCCCGGCGGGCTCCTCGTCATGGCGACGCTCAACCGCACGCTGAAATCCTATGCGCTCGCCATCGTCGGCGCCGAGTATGTGCTGCGCTGGCTGCCCCGGGGCACGCATGACTGGGAGAAGTTCGTCACCCCGGCCGAGCTCGGCGGTGCGATCGAGAGCAATGGCTTCACGCTGGGCACGCAGACCGGCGTGGTCTTCAACCCGCTGACCGGCCGCTGGAGCGCCTCGCGGGATATGGACGTCAACTACATGCTCGCCGCCAGCCGCGGCGACTGAAAGCCCGGCGCCTCAGGGGCGCAGGACCGCCAGGACGAGCAGGAGCAGAAGCCCCGAGCCGGTCGCGATGCCCGCCTTGACGGCCGCGGGGTCGAAGCGCGTCGGGAAGCCGTAGCGGTGCCAGAGCCAGGCGCCGACAAAGGCGCCGATCAGGATGATGCCGGCGTTGAAGCCGGTGCCGTAGGCGTTCTCCCCGAGCAGTAGATCGGCAATCCAGCCGAACATCAGGGCGGCGAGCAGGATCAGGACCACGACGAGGATCAGCGACAGAAGCGGCAGATCGGGCAGGCCGACGATCGTCAATAGGGCGCGCATGGCTTTCTCGCCTCGCTTGAACGGCTTGATCATCCGCCGAAACCGTGAAGGAATCGGCAAAATCCCGATTTCGGGCGATCATTTTGCGCTGCAAGGTAATTCCTTAGGCGAATGGCGCGTTGCAACATAAGGTGCATGATCGCCGTCCAAAGCCGCCGCAGTGCCGCAAGGACGAAGACAGGCGGGGAGCAGGGAGACGACGATGTCGAAGCCGCAAGCTGCCGTGAAACCGCTCAAGGATCTCTACGAACTCGACGAGTTGCCGCCGCTCGGCCATGTGCCGGAGAAGATGTACGCCTGGGCGATCCGGCGCGAGCGCCACGGAGCGCCGCAGGACTCGTTCCAGGTCGAGGTCGTGCCAACATGGTCGATCGGCGAGGAGGAGGTTCTGCTCCTCGTGATGGCGGGAGGCGTCAACTACAATGGCATCTGGGCCGGCCTCGGCCAGCCGATCTCGCCCTTCGACGTCCACAAGGCTCCGTTCCATGTCGCCGGCTCCGATGCCTCGGGCATCGTCTGGGCGGTCGGCTCGAAGGTGAAGCGCTGGAAGGTCGGCGACGAGGTCATCGTCCACTGCAACCAGGACGATGGCGACGACGAGGAGTGCAATGGCGGCGACCCGATGTTCTCGCCGTCGCAGCGCATCTGGGGCTACGAGACGCCGGACGGCTCCTTCGCCCAGTTCTGCCGGGTGCAGTCGCGCCAGCTCATGCTGAAGCCGAAGCATCTCTCCTGGGAGGAATCCGCCTGCTACACCCTGACGCTGGCGACCGCCTACCGCATGCTGTTCGGCCACGCTCCGCACACCATCAAGCCGGGCGACAACGTCCTGGTCTGGGGCGCCTCCGGCGGTCTCGGCGTCTTCGGCGTCCAGCTCTGCGCGGCGTCCGGCGCCAACGCCATCGGCGTCATCTCGGACGAGACCAAGCGCGACTACGTGCTCGGCCTTGGTGCCAAGGGCGTCGTCAACCGCAAGGATTTCAACTGCTGGGGCCAGATGCCCAAGGTCAATTCGCCCGAGTACAACGAGTGGACCAGGGAAGCCCGCAAATTCGGCAAGGCGATCTGGGACATCACCGGCAAGAAGGACGTCGACATCGTCTTCGAGCATCCGGGCGAGGCGACCTTCCCGGTCTCCTGCCTCGTCGCCAAGCGCGGCGGCATGGTGGTGTTCTGCGCGGGCACCTCGGGCTTCAACATCACCTTCGACGCCCGTTATGTCTGGATGCGGCAGAAGCGCGTCCAGGGCTCGCATTTCGCCCATCTCAAGCAGGCGAGCGCCGCCAACCAGTTCGTGCTCGACCGGCGCATCGACCCCTGCATGTCCGAGGTCTTCCCCTGGGACAAGATCCCGCTCGCCCATCACAAGATGTGGAAGAACGAGCATGCGCCGGGCAACATGGCCGTGCTGGTCTACGCGCCGCGCACGGGCTTGCGCACCTATGAGGATGTGGCGGAGGCGCTGGGAGGGTAGGGGATCCGCATATCCGGTTGCAAAACGAGATCGGTTTCTTTACAGACTGATTGCGAAAAGCAATCGGTCTGGAGGATGCCATGACGTTGACCCTCTATGCTCACCCTTTTTCGTCCTACAGCCAGAAGGTGCTGATCGCGCTCTATGAGAACGGGACGCCCTTCACCTATCGGGTGCTTGGCCCGGACGATCCGGAAGCCGGGGCGGAATGGGTCGGTTTGTGGCCGCTGAAGCGCTTCCCGGTTCTCCTCGATGGTGGCGAGACGGTCGTCGAGTCCAGCGTCATCATCGAGCATCTCGGCCTGCATCATCCGGGGCCTGTCCGGCTCTTGCCCGATGACGCCAGGGCCGCGCTCGCGGCGCGGATGATGGACCGCTTCTTCGACAATTACGTCATGACGCCGATGCAGGCGATCGTCTTTGACCATCTGCGCCCGGCTGACGATCGCGATCCCTACAGTGTCGCCAGGGCGCGCGAAGCGCTCGACACGGCCTATCGCTGGCTCGACGGCGCCATGGCCGGGCGAGAATGGGCGGCGGGCGACGCCTTCGGCCTGGCCGATTGCGCCGCGGCCCCGTCGCTCTTCTATGCCGACTGGGTGCACGAGATCGACACGGCCTTTCCCCATGCCCGCGCTTACCGGGCACGGCTCCTCGCGCGTCCGTCCTTCGCCCGCGCCGTCGAGGAGGCGCGGCCCTACCGCCCGCTTTTCCCGCCCGGAGCGCCCGATCGCGACTGAGATCGACCGGGAGAGGCCCTCGGCTGAGACATGGCAAGGCCGCGCCGCGGCTCTGTCGCAGCCGGCGGATCGGGAGTAGAGACGGCAGCCCTTACCGGGTTCCCGAGGTCCGATGCCGTCTCTTCTCCTGCGCGGAATGCCGCTGCTCTTCACCTTCCTATGGTCGACGGGGTGGATCGTGGCGGGCTATTCGGCGCGCTATGCCGACGCCCTGACCTTCCTCGCGCTCCGCTTCGGCACGGCGGCGGTCCTCGTCGCGCTGCTCGCGCTCGCGGCCGGGGCGCCCTGGCCGCGCAGCCGCCGCGCCGTCCTCGACATCGCGCTCACCGGCATCCTGCTGCATGGCATCTATCTCGCCGGTGTCTGGTGGGCGGTGCGCCATGGCCTGCCGGCCGGCATTTCCGGGCTGATCGCCGGCTTGCAGCCGATCCTGACGGCGCTTTTCGCCCCCGTCCTCGTGGGGGAGCGCATCTCGGGGTGGCGCTGGCTCGGCATCGCCTGCGGCTTCGCCGGCATCGCCCTCGTGCTCGAACCCCAGCTCGCAAGGGTCGAGCCCGCCGCGCTCTGGGGAGTGTTGCTGCCGGTGGTCGTGAACGTGATCGGCATGTTCGCCGTCACCTTCGGCTCCTTCTACCAGAAGGCGCGTGTCGTCTCGGGCGACCTCAGGACGATGACGGCGATCCAGTACACCGCGGCTTTCCTGATCACGATTCCCTTCGCCTGGGCGCTGGAGCCGATGCACATCGAATGGAACCTGACCATGGCGCTGGTCATGCTCTGGTCGGTGGTCGTGCTCTCGCTCGGCAGCATCGGGCTCTACCTGTTCATGCTCCGGCGCGGCGAGGTCTCCCGCATCGCGACCTTCCTCTACCTCGTGCCGGCGCTGGTCGCGGTCGAGGCCTGGCTGCTCTTCGGCGAGACCCTCTCGATGCTGCAGATCGCCGGCATGGCGGTGACCATTCTCGGCGTCGTCCTCGCCAGCCGGAAATAGGCCGCGGCTTTCGCCGCTGCACCGGCCGGACAGGTGCCCTCGCCGAAAGGCTGATTTTGGTTTCCCCGGACTTGCCCTTATGCTGCGCCGCAACAAAAGGGAGGTCGATCACCATGAGCGCCAACGCCGCGTTGCAATCCGAAAGCCGCGTGAGCGCGGTCGATCTCGTCGGCGCCGCCCTGCCGGGCTTCGAAACGCTTCTGGAGGCCGCGACCGCAGCCGTGCGCCGCAAGGTCGATGCCGATGGCCGGATCTCCTCGGCTAGGCTCGAGGCGGAACAGCACGCCGCCCACGGTCTTTCCTGGCTCGCCACCTATGTCGCGGCGCTGCGTGAGCTGAAGGCCTATGGCGAGCGCCTGCTGGAGGAGGGGCGCTACGGCGCGGTCGAGGACTGCGCCATCCGCATCGGCGCGGGCGAATACGCCGCCCAGATTTTCGGCGGCATCCCGATGAGCCAGGGCGAGATCGTCCGTTTGCCGGCGCTGGGCCTGTCGCAGGACGCCGTGGCCGCTGCCTGTTCGGAGGCGGCCGAGATGCTGATCGCCGAGGGCAACACGCCGGAGAACCGGGCCCGCTTCGTCGCCCTGTTCAGCCAGAGCGACGGCACGGCCAGCGTCGGAGATCCCGGTCTCGACGAGACGCTGGAGGCGATCCGCTCCGAGATGCGCCGCTTCTGCGCGGCGGAAGTCACGCCGCATGCCCATGAATGGCACCTGGCCAACGAATACATCCCGATGCCCGTGGTCGAGAAGATGGCCGAGCTCGGCGTCTTCGGCCTGACCATCCCCGAGGAGTTCGGCGGCCTGGGCCTGTCCAAGGTCTCGATGTGCGTGGTCTCGGAGGAGCTGTCGCGCGGTTATATCGGCGTCGGCTCGCTCGGCACCCGTTCCGAGATCGCCGCCGAGCTCATCTTGTGCGGGGGCACCGACGCCCAGAAGGCGCATTGGCTGCCGAAGATCGCCTCGGGCGAGATCCTGCCCACCGCCGTCTTCACCGAGCCCAACACCGGCTCCGACCTCGCCAGCCTGCGCACCCGGGCGGTGAAGGATGGCGAGGGAGACAAGGCGGTCTGGAAGGTCTACGGCAACAAGACTTGGATCACCCATCCGGTCCGTGCCGACATCATGACGCTGCTGGTGAGGACCGATCCCGACGCGCCGGGCTATCGCGGCCTCTCCATGCTGATCGCCGAGAAGCCGCGCGGCAGCGACGCCGATCCCTTCCCGGTGGAGGGCCTGACCGGCGGCGAGATCGAGGTGCTCGGCTATCGCGGCATGAAGGAATACGAGCTCGCCTTCGACGGCTTCGCGGTGAAGGGCGAGAACCTGCTCGGCGGCGTCGAGGGGCAGGGCTTCAAGCAGCTCATGCAGACCTTCGAGGCCGCGCGCATCCAGACGGCGGCCCGGGCCATCGGCGTCGCGCAAGCGGCCTTCGATCTGGGACTGCGCTATGCGCAGGACAGAATCCAGTTCGGCAAGAAGCTGATCGCCTTCCCGCGCGTCGCCGACAAGCTCGCGATGATGGCGGCCGAGATCCTGATCGCCCGCCAGCTCACCTATTTCGCCGCCCGCGAGAAGGATGCCGGGCGCCGCTGCGACCTCGAGGCCGGCATGGCGAAGCTGCTCGGCGCCCGCGTCGCCTGGGCTGCGGCCGACAATGCGCTGCAGATCCATGGCGGCAACGGCTTCGCGCTGGAATATCCGGTGAGCCGCGTGCTCTGCGACGCTCGCATCCTCAACATCTTCGAGGGCGCCGCCGAGATCCAGGCGCAGGTGATCGCCCGGCGGTTGGTGGAGGAATAGCGCGGCCTCAGAGAGGCCGCTGGGACGCATCCGGCAGCATCCGCCGCAAGGTATCGTCCTTGCGGACCAGATGGTGCCAGAGCGCCGCCAGCGCATGCAGGCAGGCGAGGCCGATCAGCCCATAGGCCGCCCATTCATGCCATTCCCGGATCGGGCGCGTGACGGCACGCGCTTCCGGCGCCTGGAAGGGCGGCAGGGCGAACAGGCCGAAGTCGATGCCTTGTCCGCGCCGGATCGCATAGACCAGCCCGATCACCGGCACGAGCAGCATCAGGACATAGAGAAAGACGTGGCCGGCTCGCGCCGCCAGGGCCAGCGCGGCCGAGCTTTCCAGCGGAGCCGGTGCGCGATGGCTCAGCCGCCATCCGAAGCGGATGAGCAGCAGGAGCAGGATCGCGATGCCGATCACCTTGTGGGTTTCGACCACCGCGTGCTCCCAGCTTTTCGGAAAGACATCGACGGTCAGCCCCAGGGCGAAGGCCGCCAGGATCAGCACGGCCATGCCCCAGTGCAGCCTGCGGGACACCACGTCGTAGAAGGAGGTGGCTGCAGGCCGGGAGGAGGGGTTGGCCATGACGGAGCTCCATAGATTATAGTAATTCTAATCTATGGGCTGTGCCTTTCCCGCGAAAGTTAAATCTCGTCCATGATCGATATCCCGCGTGCACGGCCAGGATGCCGCGCGGAATCGTGATAATTTCGACATGATCGACCGATTTGGATGCGATATGGCCGATCCCGGCCGATGATCAGCAGGAGTTTCGATGTCCAGCCTCTTCGCCCCCGCGCTTGCCGGAGCTGCTCTCTTCGCCGCCGCCATGCTGCCTGTCGCGCCTGCGCTGGCCCAGGACGCCGCAGGCGGCCGCCAGCCGCCGCGCATCAGCGTCGTCGGCGAGGGCGAGGCTTCCGTCGTGCCGGACATGGCGGTGGTGACGCTGAGCGTGCTGCGTGAGGCCGCTACGGCGCGCGAGGCGCTCAACGCCAACAGCACGGCGATGAAGGAGGTGCTCGACGCCCTCAAGGCCGCCGGCATTGCGGAGCGCGATATCCAGACCTCGCGGCTCGACATCCAGCCGCGCTACGCGCAGCCCGCGCGCGACAAGCCGCAGGAGCCGAAGATCGTCGGCTATGCCGTCAGCAACGAGGTCACCGTCCGCATCCGCAAGCTGGCTGAGGCCGGCGCGATCATCGACAAGGTCGTCGGCCTCGGCGTCAACCAGGGCGGCGGTATCACCTTCGTCAAGGAAGACCTCAAGGCGACGCTGACCGAAGCGCGCAAGCGTGCCGTCGCGGATGCGATGGACAAGGCCCGCACCTTGGCCGAGGCGGCAGGCGTGAAGCTCGGTCCGATCCTCTCCATCGAGGAGAATGCCGCGCCGCCGCGGCCGATCGCCTATGCGGCCCCGATGCGCAAGGCCGCCGCTGACATGGCCGTGCCGCTGGCGAGTGGCGAGAACAGCTACCAGACGCAGGTCAGCGTGGTCTTCGAGATCGCGCGCTGACGGCCAGAGCATCGGCCCGAAAAGTGGCACGCGGTTTTCGGGAAAAGCCGATGTAAAAACAAAGAGCTACAGCATCGGACCGAATACAATGTTCGGGCCGATGCTGTAGAGCATTTTCGAGCGAAGTGGAAACCGGTTCGCGTGAAGAAAATGCGATAAAACAAAGAGCTAGAGCATTTTCGTGATTCGCGGAAACGCGGAAATGCTCTAGCAGGCGCCCGGTCAGGGCGCCGCGGGCGATCCGCTCGCGGCCGCCGCCTGGCCGGTCCAGGGGATGCCGAGCAGCATCCGCTCCAGGATCGCCATCCGCATCGGCACCGAAAGCTGGACCTGCCGGAAATAGCCGGCATTGGGCAGGCTGTCGCAGGAGGTGTCGAGCTCCGAGAAGCGCGGCAGCGGGTTGAGGATCAGCGTGTCGGAGCGCGCCTCCAGGATCTTCTGCGCCGTGATGGTGAAGGGCTCGGTCTCCTTCTCCTTGTCGACGGCCTCGTTGCCGAGCGAGGCATGGGCGAATTTGCTCATGTCCTGCATCTGGATGCTGAGGATGTCGTGGCCGAGCGTCTGGCGCACGTCGTGCACGATGCCGATCTCGGTGCCGAGCCCGGCGAGAACCGTCATCGCCTCGCGCATCGCCGGGTTGATCGGCACATCCGGCAGGCAGCACAGGGTGAAGCGCTTCGGCGGCGTCAGGCGCAGCATCTTGACGAAGGAGATCGCGAAGCGGGCGCGCGTGTCGCTGGAGAGCGCGATCGTGAGCTTCTCGATCTCGCCGCGCATCTGGCGGATGGCGAAGAGGTCGATCAGCGCCTGGCTCGGATGCTCGTCCGCGCCATTGCCGGCATTGATCACCGGCAGGTAGCTCAACCGCGAGACGCGGTAGGGCATGTCCTCCAGATGCGAGCGCACGACCAAGAGGTCGCTGTAGAGCTCGACGGTGTGGACGTGGTCCTCGATCGATTCGCCGGTGCTGGTTCCCAGGCGGCTGCGGTCGGTGTCGTAGGCGTCGATCGACTGGTGGCCGAGCCGGGCCGCCGCCGACTGGAAGCCGAGTCGCGTGCGCGTGCTGCGCTGGTCGAACAGTGTCGCGATGACCTTGGGCCGTCGGCGATAGACCGGCGGCTGCTCCGGCAGGATGCCGGCCTTCTCCTGCTCTTCCTCCCGCAGATGCCGCTCGGCACGCTCGAAGATGTCGTCGAGGTCGAAGCGCGAGATCGCGTCGGCGCTCAGCAGGTCCTTCCCGCTCGGATAGTTCGGGCGCTGCATTGAAGGCCTCCGGCTCGCGCGGATGCGTGCGGGGGGCGCGACTACGCGACTTCGCTGAAGCGGTCGCCCTTGCGGGGGCCGCCTCCGGGTCGTGCCGACTTCGTACGCCCCGTCGCCACCCGGTTGCCGATCATGGGCAGCAATTTCTCCGCTGTCATCGGGCGCGCGAAAACAAAGCCCTGGATCCCGTGGGTCGCATGCTTCTGGATGATCGCGAGCTGCTCCTGCGTCTCCACGCCTTCGACGATCAGGCGCAGCTTGAGGTCGTGCGCGAGCTGGGTGATGGCGTTCATCAGATACTCGGCCTTGCGCGACGAGCCTAGCTCCTGCGTGAAGGCCTGGTCGATCTTGATCGTGTCGATCGGCAGATGGGCGAGGTAGCTGAGCGAGGAATAGCCGGTGCCGAAATCGTCGAGCGCGATTCGCACGCCGAGCGCGCGCAGAGCGACGAGCCGCGCGGTGACATGCTCGGCATCCGCGATCAGCGAGCTCTCCGTGATCTCGATCGTCAGCCGGTGCGGCTCGAGCCCATGGAGGCGCAGCAGCGCCGCGACGAGCCCGACCAGATCATGCCCGCGGTCGAACTGCCGGGCCGAAACGTTGACGCTGACGCCGACGCTGCGCGGCCAGGTCAGCGCGGTGCGGATCGCCTGGTCGAGCACCCAGGCGCCGAGCACGGTGATGAGGCCGGTGCGCTCCGCCAGCGGGATGAAGATCTCGGGGCTGACCACGCCGCGGCGCGGATGGTTCCAGCGCAGCAGCGTCTCGGCCATCGTCGCCGTGCCCGAGCGGGGATTGTAGATCGGCTGGAATTCGAGCGAGAACTCGCCGCGCCGGATGCCTTCGCGCAGCTCCGCCTCGATCGCCCGGCCGTCCTCATGCTCGTCCTGGATCGCCTCGGTGTAGACCGCGAAGCGATTCCGCCCTTCGAGCTTGGCGCGATAGAGCGCGATGTCGACGCATTTCAGTGCCTCGTCGATCGAGGACGCGCAGCCGGCCGGCGCGATGCCGATGCTGGCGGTCGCCGTGACGTGCCGCCCGGCCAGGACGCGCTGGCTGCCGAGCAGCATCACCAGGCGACGGGCGAAGGTCGCGGCTTCGGGCGCGTCGCGCGAGGTCGCGACCATGAATTCGTCGCCGCCGGTGCGCGCGGCGATGTCGCCCCGCCGGAGCTCCGCGCTCAGCATGTCGCCGAAGGACTGCAGCAGCGCGTCGCCGACATCGTGGCCGAAGCTGTCATTGATGCCCTTGAAGCGGTCGATATCGATCGAGATCAGCGTCACCGGCTGCCCGGCGGTGGCGATGGCCCGGATTTCCCGCATGAAGCCGCGGCGATTGTAGAGGCTGGTGATCGTGTCGTTGACGGCAAGGGTCTCCAGCTCGCGCATCGTGCGCAGCCGGGCGACGAACATCCGGTGGATGACCTGGGCGCTGGAGAAGGTCAGCACCGTCGTCAGCGCGACGGTGAGCCCGATCACGACATAGGCGGCATCGCCGGTCGAGGCGAGCGCGAGCAGGAAGGGGACCGCCGCGATCAGGATCTGGACGCGGGTGATGAGCGGGCGCGAGCTGTTGCGGCCGGAGACGCCGGCGAGATAGCCGATCGTCTGGGCGATCGCGAGCACGGCCACGGGTTGGTAGGTGTATTTCAGCACCGCATAGGAGCCGAAGCTGGAGACCAGCGCTGCCGTCGACCAGGCGCCGAACATCGCGAGCCTTTCGAGGCGGTCGATCTCGGCGTCGCTGGCCTTGGGAAGATCGACCCGCATGAAGCGGCGATGCGCGATCTGGCGGAACGCGCCGATGGCGAGCATCGCGGCCGTCATCAGCCCGAACACGGCGTCGCCGCCGGTCAGAACGGCGGCGGCGGCCATGACGGCTGCCACCATGATGGCGCCCGTCGTGATCGTGCCCGGCGTCCCGTAGAGCGCGGCGACCAGTTCCGACTTCATCGCGCGCTCGTTTTCGCGAGCTTCCGCCATCATGTCCGCCCTAAGCCTGTTTTGCGATGACGCAAGGCAAGGGCATCTTCGGGAGAGAGATCTTAATGAACGGTGTGCCGCACGGCCGATTTCTTAGAGGTCTTCGGAATTTCGCGGCCGATTACGACAGCAATCGATACTTGGCGAAACCTTCGCCGCCATCGCCGGCCGGCTGCGCCTTGAGCGTCGCCGGCAGCTTCCCGATCGCGGCGGGGGAGGTGACGAAGGTCACGTTGACATGCGGCGGCAGCGGCGCCAGCGCCCAGTTTCCATCGGCCTTGGGTTCGATCGTCTTCTTCTCGACGAGATAGCGGACGATGACGTCGCGGTTGAGGTCCGGCGCCTCCAGCACCACCGTGGTCTTCGTTCCCGGAAAATTGCCACCGCCCGAGGCGCGGTAATTGTTGGTGACGACGAGGAACTGCGCCTTCTCGTCGATCGGCTTGCCGTTGAAGGCGAGATCGACGATGCGGTGCGTCTCGGGCGCCACGAGCTTGCCGTCACCGTCATAGCGCGAGGCCTGCGTGACATCGATCCGGTAGGTCACGCCGTCGATGACGTCGAAATTGAAGGAGGGGAAGCCCTGATTGATCAGCGGCTGCTCCTCCGTCTTTGCCGGGTCGATCCGGTTGAAGATGCCGGCCGAGCGCTCCAGCCACTCCCTGACCTCGGCGCCCGTGACTTTCACGATCTGCACCGTGTTCGGATAGAGATAGATGTCGGCCACGTTCTTCAGCGCCAGCGGCCCGGCGGGGATGTCGGTGAAGAAGCCGGGCCCCGAGCGGCCGCCGACCTTGAACGGCGCCGCGGCGGAGAGGATCGGCAGGTCCTTCCACTGCGTCTGCGCCATCAGCGGCTTGGCATAGGCGATCTGCGCCTCGGAGACGATCTGGATCGAGGGATCGTCGGCGACCAGCGCGAAGAAGGAGTTGATCGGCGAGGCGGTCGAGCCCACCGGCTCGCGCATATAGATCAGCGTCGCCTCGTGGTCGGCCTTCACCGCGGCGAGGATGGCGGGCTCCGCGCTGGCCTTCGGCACGATCTTGCGCTCGGGCGTGCGCTCGTAGATCGGCTTCGGCTCGACCTTGAAATCGGCGATGCGCCAGCGCTCGCCCTTCTTCTCCAGATCGAGGTCGATGATGCCGAGATGCGAGCCCCAGAAGCCGGGCTGGCAGGCGGGCTTGCCGTTGAGCGCACCCTTGACATTGTCGACGCCGGGAATGCCGTCGAAGGCCTTGCCGCCGGGGAAGACGAGATGCTGGTGGCCGGTGAGGATCACGTCGATGCCCTCGATCCTGGAGAGGTGCAGCGCCGCGTTCTCCTCCATGCCGCGCCGCTCGCCGCCGGCGATGCCGGAATGGCAGAGCGCGATGACGAGGTCGGGCGCGGCGTCGAGCAGGTCCGGCATGTGCTTCTGGGCGGCCTCGACGATGTCGAAGGCGACGAGCTTGCCGTCGAGATTGCCCTTGTCCCACTGCATGATCTGCGGCGGCACGAAGCCGATCACGCCGATCTGCAGGACATGGCGATGGCCGGCCTCGTCCTCGAAGCTCTGCTCGAACAGCCGCCAGGCATCGACCAGCGAGCCGCCGCCGGCGCGCTCGACATTGGCGCAGACGATCGGGAACTCGGCCTTGGCGAGGCCATGGTCGAGGAATTCGAGCCCGTAATTGAACTCGTGGTTGCCGAGCGTGCCGCAGAGATAGGGCAGGGCGTTCATCGCCGCGACGATCGGATGCGTTTCGCCGGCCTTGAGCCCCTTCTTGTAGGCGACATAGTCGCCGAGCGAGGAGCCTTGCAGGAAGTCGCCATTGTCGAAGAGCAGGCTGTTCTTCACATCGGCCTGCGCCGCCTTGATCAGGTTCGCCGTCTTGGCGAGGCCGACCGTGTCGTCCGGCCCGTCGCGGAAATAGTCGTAAGGCACGACATTGACGTGCAGATCCGTCGTTTCCAGCACCCTGAGCTTGAGGCGTGCGGGGCTCGGCGCCTGCGCCTTCAGCGCCGAAGGCATGGCGGCGGCAGCGGCCAGGGCGGCGCCGCCCTTCAGCGTTTCGCGACGATTGAAACGACGATCCCGTGACATGCCCGACTCCTCCGTGCGCAGCGCCTAACGAAGCTAGCATTGCGGCAGGCGCGTGACACCTGGGTGGAGACGCCGGCCCTGCGCCGGCTGCGAGGGCCCCCGACGCAAGAGCATCTTGTGAATTCACGCCCGAGGCGCCAGCTTGCGCCGCGAATCCGCCCGGACCGAATGAACCGCCCGGAGTGATCGGGAGCCACCATGAATCGACATTTCATCAATGGCCGCTATGTCGCTGGCCAGACAGGCGAAACCCTCGCCAAGCTCGACCCCGCCACCGGCGAGGAATTCGCCCGCATCGCCTGCGGCAACGCCGCCGATATCGACGCGGCCGTGACGGCAGCGCGGGCCGCCTTCGACGGCGCCTGGGGCAGGCTGACCGCGGCCGAGCGTGGTCGCCTGATTTCGAAGCTCGCCTTCAAGGTGCAGGATCATTTCGACGAGCTGGCGAAGCTGGAAGCCCGCGACACCGGCAAGCCGATGAGCCAGGCCCGCGCCGATATCGACGCCACCATCCGCTATTTCGAATTCTATGGCGGCGCGGCCGACAAGGTGCATGGCCACGTCATCCCCTTCCTCAACGGGTACAGCGTCAGCGTCATCCACGAGCCGCATGGCGTCACCGGCCATATCCTGCCCTGGAACTATCCGGCGCAGATGATCGGCCGCTCGCTCACCGCCTCGCTCGCCATGGGCAATGCGGTGGTGCTGAAGCCGGCCGAGGACGCCTGCGCCACCGCTTTCCGTCTTGCGGAACTGGCGAGCGAGGTCGGCTTCCCCGATGGCGCGATCAACATCGTCGCCGGCCGCGGCCATGAGGCGGGCGCTGCCCTCTCCGCCCATCCCGGCATCAACTTCATGTCCTTCACCGGCTCGCCCGAGGTCGGCAAGATGGTGCAGCACGCCTGCGCCGAGCATCTGATTCCCTGCACGCTGGAGCTCGGCGGCAAGTCGCCCCAGATCGTCTTCGAGGATGCCGATCTCGACGCGCTCGTGCCGCTCGCCTGCAAGGCCATCGTGCAGAACACCGGGCAGACCTGCTCGGCCGGCAGCCGCCTGCTCGTCCAGAAGTCGATCTATGACGACGTCATCTCCGCCGTTGCCAAGGAGTTCTCCAAGCTCAGGGCCGGCACGCCGGAGATGGACCTCGATTGCGGCCCGGTCATCAACGCGAAGCAGCGCGGCCGCGTCCAGAGCTTCATCGACCAGACGCGCGAGGCCGGCGTCCCGGTGATCGCCCAGGGCCAGATCGCGCAGGGTGTGCCGAATGGCGGCTTCTATGTCACGCCGACGCTGTTCGGCCCGGTGCCGCGCGGCAACCGGCTGGAGCAGGAGGAGGTCTTCGGGCCGGTCTTGGCCGCCTTCCCCTTCGAGGACGAGGAGGACGCGATCAAGGCCGCCAACGGCACCGATTACGGCCTCGTCGCCGCGGTCTGGACGAAGGATGGCGGGCGCCAGCAGCGCGTCTCCAAGCGCGTCCGCGCCGGCCAGGTCTTCATCAATGGCTATGGCGCCGGCGGCGGCATCGAACTGCCCTTCGGCGGCACCGGCAAGAGCGGCCATGGCCGCGAGAAGGGTTTTATCGCGCTGGAAGAGTTCGCGGTGACCAAGACCATCGTGCACAAGCACGGGTGAGGTCAGGAGGTTCTCCACCTCCCCCGGTCATCCCGGACAAGCGGCGCAGCCGCGCCGATCCGGGATCCATGCCTGAACCGTTCCGGCATGGATCCCGGGTCTCTCTTCGATCGCCCGGGATGACGGTGTGAATGCGAGGGCCGGAACTACATCCTGACGATATGCCGGATCGTCCGGCCTTCGTTCAGCGCGTCGAACCCCTCGTTGATCTCGTCGAGGCTGCCGGAGCTGGTCCAGAGCTTGTCCACGGCCAGCCGCCCGCGTTGGTAAAGCTCGATGAAGCGCGGGATGTCGCGCGAGGGCACGCAGGAGCCGACATAGGAGCCCTTCAGCGTGCGCTCCTCCGCAACCAGCCTCACCGGAGAGAGCGCCAGCGTATGGGCGGGGTTGGCGAGGCCGGCGGTCGTGGTCGTGCCGCCGCGCCGGGTGATCTGGTAGGCGAGGTCGAGCGCCTTCACCGAGCCGGCCATCTCCAGCCCATGATCGACGCCGCCTTTCGTCGCCTGCCTGATCGCCTCGATCACATCCGGCGTATCGGCCCTGAAGGCATCGGTCGCACCCAGCGCCAGCGCCAGATCGAGCTTGTCCTGCGCCAGATCGACGGCGACGACCCGCGAGGCGCCGCAGGCGATCGCCCCGAGCAGGGCCGAGAGGCCGACGCCGCCGAGCCCGACCACCGCAACCGTCTCGCCGGCCTTGATCCGCGCCGTGTTCACCGCCGCGCCGACGCCCGTCAGCACGGCGCAGCCGAAGAGCGCCGCGATCTCATGGCGAATATCCGCTTCGATTTTCACCAGCGAGCGGCGTGAGATCACCGCGTGCTCGGCAAAGGCGGAAACGCCGATATGGTGATGCACCGACTGGCCATGAGCCGAGAGTCGGCGCCCGCCGCCGAGCATCTCGCCGCGCCCATTGGCGGCGTTGCCGGGCTCGCAGAGGGCGGGGCGCCCCTCCGCGCAGGGCGCGCAATGCCCGCAGGATGGCACGAACACCATCACCACCCGGTCGCCGGGCTTCAGGTCATCGACGCCTTCTCCGGCCTCGACGACTTCTCCCGCCGCCTCATGGCCGAGCACCATCGGCACGGGGCGGGGCCGGTTGCCGTCGATGACGGAGAGGTCGGAATGGCAGAGCCCCGCCGCCCGAACCCTCACCAGCACCTCGTCGCGTCCGGGTGGGGCGAGGTCGAGCTCCTCGATCCTGAGCGGGCGGCTTTGGGCGTAGGGCGCCGCAACCGGGCTCTCGTTCAGGACGGCGGCGCGAATCTTCATGGGCCTGCGGCTCCGCTTTGGTGGATCGGGCGCTATCCCGACAGGCGCGAGCGCCGCTGTCAAAGCCGCCGAAGGTCGGGTAGCCGGAGGCGATGCCATCGCTCAGGGCGACAGCGGCAGTTCCTGCGCCTTCTGCTCGAGCGCCTTGAAGCGGGGGAAGGCGTCGGCCGCGAAAGCCTTGAGCTCGGGATCCTCGCCGTCGCGGGCATAGGCTTCGAGCAGCAGCGCGAGCGTGTGATGGGTGCCGCGCTGCGCCTCGACATAGGCCTTGTCGAAATCGCCGCCCTGCAAGGCGCCGAGGTCGCGCAGCAGGTCGAGATGGCGCGTGTCGGGGCGGTCGGGCAAGGCGATGTCGGAGCGGCGCGCGATGATCCGTCTCAGGCTGCTCGCGATCGTCGCATGGTCGTCGGCGAGGCGGTGGGCGTAGTCCTTGATCGCCGACGAGCTGCTCTGCTTCAGCGCCAGCGTCGCCGACTCGATGCAGAACATGTTGGCGACGGCCACCTGATTGACGAGGTCTTGCGGGGACGGTTTGGCCAGCGCGACCGGAGCGACGGCTAGCGTTGCGAGCGCAGGCGCAAGGCCCGCGAGAAAGGCGCGGCGTGTACGGGTCATGGCAGGGCAACGACGCAGCGCGCGCGAGGTTCCGCCTGCATGGGCGGGTTGCCGGGGCGCGCTTGTTCCTCTCGTCGGGCTGCGATAGCAGAACTGCGCGTCGCTGCCGTGATGGGCGCGCGCGAAAGGGAAGGGGATCCCCATGCCGACCACTGCCGAAACCATCCGCGATGCGCTTCTGACCGCCCGCCGCGAGCGCTCGCTGATCGAGACCGCGAGCCTGCCCGTGCCGGCCTCGCTGGCGGAGGGCCTCGCCATCGCGCGTGCGGTCAGCCGCGGCGCGGGTTTCGAGGATCTCGGCTGGAAGGTCGCCATCGCCCCGGACGGCACGCCGATCGGCGGGCTGATGCCGGGCCCCTGGCTCGCCCCCGGAGAGGTCTATGAGGGCGCGATCGGCGCCGAGCTGCGCGTCGAGATCGAGCTGGGCCTGCGCCTCTCGCGCGACGTGCCCTTGCGTCCCGGCCAGCCCTGGTCGCGGGCCGAGCTGCTGGCCTGCTGCGACAAGGCCTTCCTCGGCATCGAGATCGTCGAGAGCCGTCTCGCCAACTGGTCGGGCAACGTCGCCATGCCGCTCTGGCTCACCGATGCGATGGGCCATGGCGGTTACTTCGTCGGGCCGGACCTCGACATGAAGGTGCTGGACGACCTGACCGGGCTCGGCTGCTTCATCTCGCTCAATGGCGTGACGATCTACGACCAGCCGGCGGTCCATGGAAACGGCGATCCGATGACGCCGTTCCTGGCCTGGGCCAACCGGAAGGAGGAGGGGCTCGGGCCCCTGCGCGCCGGCCAGCTCGTCACCACCGGCAGCCTCTGCGGCGGCGTGCTCTCGCCGGGCAAGGGCGAGGTCGTCACCAAGCTCAGCCCGCTCGCGAGCGTAGCGTTTACGCTTCGTTAGAGGAAAGCGTCGAGTCCTTCAGCATTGCGCATGGCCATCCCGTCTCTATGATGGCCATGCTCATCGAATAGTTTTTGATGTTGCGGCCGGGGGTTGCTTGGAGGACGGATGCGGTTCTGGCGAAGGGCGAGCCAGACGGTGGCATTGGGCGGCGGTTATGCGTTTGCGGCGCTCGTCGGCTTGCAGGCTGATCCTGCCAAAGCTTTCGATCTCTCCTCGCTGGATGTCTTCGGCCTCTTCACCAAGAAGGACGAGCCGCCGGCTCCCAGTGCCGCGACGCTGCCCTACAAGCTCGACTTCGACCTCGGCGACGCCGACGACGCCAAGGCGCTGACGCGCACCCTGCAGGACGCCTCCTTGCTCTATCGCCTGCGGCAGGACGCGCCGCCCGATGGCGAGACCTTGTCGCGCCGCATGGCGGCCGATCTCAATCCGCTCGTCGATGCGCTCTGGTCGCAGGGTTACTTCAACGCCGACGTCTCGCTCGTCGTCGATGGCGTGCCGCTGGCGGTCGGGGCCGAGCCGGGCGCGCCGCTCATCCGTGCGCTGGAAGCCCACCGCAACCGCGACGCCGTGCCGATCACCGTCAGGGTTCGTCCCGGCAAGGTCTTCGGCTTCCGCAATATCGACATTGTCGAGCGAGACAGGGCCGGCTCGGCCGCGATCGCCGATCCCCTCAAGGTCTCCAAGCTGAAGGCGGGCCAGCCGGCGACGGCCGCCTCCCTGCGTGCCGCGCAGGCCGGGCTCATCGACCATATGCGCGCGCAGTCGCATCCGCTCGCCAAGGTGGTGGAGCTGCGACCGGTGGTCGATCATGCGGCCGGCATCATGGACGTGACCTATGTGCTCGATCCCGGCCCGCTCGCCGGTTTCGGCGACATCACCGTGGGCCAGACCGACGAGATCCCGCCCGAGGTCGTGCGCTCCTTCATCTATCTCGAGCCGGGCGATCCCTATTCGCCCAAGGCGCTGGCCGACACGCGCAAGTCGATCGCCAAGATCCCCGCCGTCGCCTCGGTGCGCATCCGGGAGGCGGACAAGCTCGACGGGGCCGGCAACCTTCCGATCTTCGTCGAGGTGACGGAGCGTCCCAAGCGGCTTCTCGGATTCTCGGCCCGTTATTCGACGATCGATGGCCCGGCGGTGAAGGTCTATTGGGAGCATCGCAACCTGTTCGGCGGCGCCGAGCGCCTGCGGCTGGAATCCAGCGTCTTCTTCGCCCCGCGCATCGACGGCACCAAGATCCAGAGATTCGGCGATTTCGAGCGCTCGGACCTCGGCGGCCGCTTCGCCTTCAGCTTCATGAAGCCGGCGCTGGACGGCAGCCGCTACGACTGGCTGCTCGACGGCGTCGCTACCCGCGAGCGCGTAGGGACCAACCGGTATGGCGGCTACACCGCCCGCTACGCCAACGCCACCACGGCGATCCGCTACCGTTTCAGCGATACCTTCTCGGTGCAGGCCGGGCTGGAGGTGGAACGAGGCCAGACCAGCGATGTGCTGGGCCAGGTCGACTACACGCTGGTCGGCCTGCCGCTTTCGGTGAACTACGATTCGACCGACAGCCTGCTCGACCCGACGCGCGGCATCCGCGCCACGGCGTCCTTCACGCCCTATCCGACCTTCCTCGGCTCGACGGTCGGCATCTATCAGGCCAAGGCCGCTATCTCCGGCTATTACGCGCTCGACGATGATGCGCGCTATGTCCTGGCCGGTCGCGTCGGCTTCGGCTCGATTTCGGGCGCGAGCCTCGACGAGATCCCGGCGACGCGGCGCTTCTATGCCGGCGGCGGCGGTTCGGTGCGCGGCTATGCTTATCGTTCGCTTTCGCCGCTCGGGCCGTTCGGACAGCTCACCGGTGGGCGCAGCCTTCTCGAATTGTCGGCGGAAGCCCGGATCAAGATCACCGAGACCATCGGAATCGTGCCGTTCTTCGATGCCGGCACCGCGTTCAAATCGAGCCTGCCCGACGGCAAGCAGAAGCTGCAGATGGCCGCCGGCCTCGGCTTTCGCTACTATACCTCGATCGGGCCGATCCGCGTCGATGTCGCGGCGCCCCTCAATCCGCGCAAGGGCGACAAGCCCGTCGCGCTCTATGTCAGCATCGGGCAGGCCTTCTGATGCGCCGCCTCCTGAGCTTTCCGTGGGTGAAGCATTTTCAAGCGAAGTGGGCACCGTTTCGCGTGAAGAAAATGCGCGCCAGCAGAAACCCGGAGACATTCCGTGTTGCGAAGAAGCGTGGAATGTCTCTGGCGCTCTTCGCCCTGCTGCTGACGGTCGGCCTTCTCGCCTCGGCTCATTTCGGCGGCTTCGCCCAGAACGCCCAGACCGATCGCGGCGTCGTCGCCGACCTGATCTCGAAGGCGCTCTCCAGCGACACCAGCCAGGTCTCGATCGGCGAGGTCAACGGCGCGCTGTCCTCCGATGTCGAGATCCGCGACATCGCGCTCTCGGATCGCGACGGCGTCTGGCTCAGACTCGACCGCGTCCGCCTGATCTGGACCCGCAGCGCGCTGCTGCTGCGCCGGCTCGATGTCGACCGGCTGGAGATCGGCAAGCTCGAGATCCTGCGCCGGCCGGCGCCGCCGCCCGCCGGGACGGTCCCCGCGAATGACGGGCCGATCCTGCCGGAATTGCCGCTCAAGGTGATCCTGCGCGCCTTCCAGCTCAACGAACTCGTGCTCGGCGAGCCGGTCATCGGTGCAGCGGCGCGGCTTGGCGCGACCGGTGCCGCGCGGCTTGGCCCCCCCAATGAGGGCCTCGACCTCAAATTCGAGGCGCGGCGGCTCGATATGGGCGGGAACTTCAATGTCGACCTGTCCTTCGTGCCGGAAAGCACGCGGCTGAGGCTCGCCGCCAAGCTCGACGAGCCGGCCGGCGGCCTGATCTCGAAGGCGGCCGGGCTGCCGGGGGAGCCGCCGGTCAAGCTCGACCTGAACGGCGACGGACCGCTCGATTCCTTCCGCTCGAACCTGACCTTCACGGCCGGCCCGACCATTGGCGCGGACGGCTCGGCGACGCTCAACCGCGCCGGTGCGGAGCGGCAGCTTGCGCTCGCGCTCGATGCCCGCATCGAGGGGCTGATGCCGGCGCCGGTCGCGCCGGTCTTCGCGGGCTCGACCCGGCTCGACGGCGCGGTCGGCTTCCCCGACGCTGGCGGCGTCGACATCCGCAGCCTCGCGCTCGTCTCGGCGCTGGCGCGGCTCGATGTGCTCGGCCGCTACAACGCCGACAAGACGCTCGACCTGCGCGTCACCGCCGCCGCACGCCCCAATGCGGAGGGCCGCACCGTGGCCTCCGGCGCCGAGATCGGCAAGCTCGCCTTCGACGCGACGATCCGCGGCCCCGTCGCCGGCCCGATCGTTGCCGCCAGGCTGGACGCCGAGGACGCGAAGCTGCCGGCGGGCCGCTTCGGCAAGGTGGGGCTGACCTTCAACGCCAAGCCGAGCGGCACGATCGGCGAGCCCGGCAGCCGCATCGCGCTGACCAGCGACGGCGAGGCGAGCGGCATCGCCCTGACGGATCAGGCTTTGGCCAAGGCCGTCGGCGACAAGGTGACCTTCACCTTGCGCGGCACCGGCAATGACGACGCCACCGCCGATTTCGAGACGCTGCGCCTGGCGCTCTCCGGCGTCGAGCTGGATTACAAGGGCAAGCTCGGTCAGGCCCGCGTTCTCGGCCAGCTCAAGGCGGTACTGCCCGATCTCGCCCGGCTGAGCGGCCTCGCCCGGCGCCCGCTCGGAGGCAGGGCCGAGATCGCCGCCGAGCTCGACGCAACGCCCAAGCTCAGCAGCTATGTCGCGACGCTAAGCGGCAAGGCCGAGCGCCTCGGCACCGGCGAGGCCGTTGTCGACCGGCTGCTTGCCGGCAGCCTCACGCTCGCCGGCAAGGTCAACGCGCTTGCCGGCGACTACACTGTCTCCGGGCTCAAGGTGGCGGGCCAGCACGCGACCTTCACCGCCGACGGCGCGCTCGGCCAGAACGCCTCGGACCTCAAGCTTGCGCTCGCCCTGCCGGACCTCAAGCGCGCCGATCAGCGCCTGTCCGGGCGCGGCGACGTCAATGCGCAGATCACCGGCCCGCTCAGGAAGCTCGATGCCACCGCCCGCATCGCCGTTGCCAATGCGACTGCGCTGGCAAGACCGATCCCGCGGGTCGCCATCGACGCCGTGGTCAAGGATTTGCAGGGCGCGCTCGATTCCCGCATTACCCTCGCCGGTGAGATCGACGCCAAGCCGGCAACCGGCACGATCGCGCTGAACCGCCAGCCGGACGATGGCTGGAACCTCTCCCAGCTCGACCTCAGCATCGGCTCGGTGCGCCTCAACGGTGCCGTGACGCTCGATCCGGCCAGCCGGGCCGCCGGCCGCCTGACGCTCGCCGCCCGCAATCTCGACGACCTCTCGGCGCTGGCGCTGACCAAGCTCGGCGGCCAGCTCGACGCCGACATCACGCTTGCGACCCCGGAAGGCCGCCAGAACATCGACCTGACCGCGCGCGGCACCAAGCTCGCCGGGCCTTCCGTCTCGATCGACAAGCTCGACGCAACCATCGGTGCGAAGGATATCTACGGCCGTCCGATGCTCGACGCCGCGATCGCCATCGACCGCGCCGTCGCGGCCGGCGAGACGATCAGCGCGATCCGCTTCGATTCGAAGGGCGCGCCCGAGGCCAGCGCCTTCACGCTCAGTGCCAATGCGCGCGGCTTCGCCCTGAAGGGTGCCGGCCGATTGGTGCCGGGCGAGCCGCTGAAGCTTGAGGTCGCCTCCTTTGACGCCCGCCGCGACGGCCGCGCCATCACGCTCGCCAATCCCGCAACCTTCAGCTTTCCGGCCTCGGGCGTCGAGATCGCCGGGCTCGCGCTCGCGATCGATGGCGGCCGTGTGACGCTCGACGGCAAGGCGGGCGAGACGCTCGACCTGCGTTTCGTCGCGCGCGACGTGCCTCTCTCGGCTGCGCGCATCGTGGCGCCGAGCCTCAACCTCTCGGGCACGCTCAACGCGCAGGCACAGGTTCAGGGCAGGCCGGATGCGCTGTCCGGCCCCTGGAACCTGCGGATCGCCCGTTTGGTGACGCCGGAGACGCAGCAGGCCGGCCTGCCGCCGGTCGAGATCGCGGGGCAGGGCGCCTTCAAGGGCAACGCCACCAGCGTCGAGGCGACCCTCAATGCCGGCCGTGGCGCGAGCCTCACTTTGCGCGGCACCGCCCCGCTGAATGCGGCCGGTGCCCTGTCTCTGGCTGCGCAGGGGCGTCTCGACGCCGCACTCGCCAACCCCATGCTCGCGGTCAACGGCCAGCGCCTGACCGGCGCGGTCGCCATCGACATGCGCGCCGAGGGCACGCCCGCCGCTCCGCGCCTCAGCGGCAGCGCCACGCTCTCCAATGGCAGCTTCACCGATGCGCTGCAGGGCGTGCGCCTCACCGATATGCGGGCGCGCGTCGCGGCCAATGGCGACAACCTGACGATCGACAGCGCCTCAGCGAGCACGCCCAATGGCGGCACGATTTCGGCAAGCGGACAGGTCAAGGTCGATCCCGCCGCCGGTTTCCCGGGCACGATCCGCATCCAGGGCAACCGCGCCCAGCTCGTCTCCAGCGGTCTCGTCACCGCTGTCGCCGGGCTCAATCTCGAGATCTCCGGCCCGCTGGCGCAGCGTCCGCGCATCGGCGGACGGATCGACGTCGTCTCGCTGGATGTCGCGGTGCCCGATCGCCTGCCGGCTTCGCTCAGGCCGGTCGACGGCATCAAGCACGTCAATGCCAAGGGCACCGCTGCCGCTCGTCTTGCCGCCGCGCGCAAGGCGCAGAAGGCGCGTGGCAGCCGTGGCCGGGCCGCGCCGGCCTTCGATGCGGCGCTGGCCGTCACCGTCTCGGCCCCGAGCCGTGTCTTCATCCGGGGGCGTGGCATCGACGCCGAACTCGGCGGCGAGATTCGCGTCGGCGGCACGCTGGCGACTCCCGCGCTCGACGGCGGCTTCGATCTGCGCCGCGGCCGGCTCAACGTGCTGACCCAGCGTCTCGACTTCAGCCGCGGGCGGCTGACCTTCGCCGGCGGCCTGATTCCCGATCTTGATTTCGTCGCCGAGACCCGCGCCGCCGACGTGACCGCCAAGATCATCGTCAGCGGCCCGGCCGATCAGCCGGCCTTCGCCTTCACCTCCGAGCCGCAACTGCCGCAGGACGAGGTGCTGTCGCGGCTGCTCTTCGCGCGGGCTTCGGGCTCGCTCTCGCCCTTCCAGGCGGTTCAGCTCGCGCAGGCGGCGGCGCAGTTCGCCGGTGGCGGCGGAGACGACACCTTCGAACGGCTGCGCAAATCGCTGGGCGTCGACAATCTCGACATCCAGATGGGCGAGGGCGGCCCGACCGTGGGCGCCTCGCGCTACATCAGCGATAATGTCTCGGTCGGGGTGAAGGTCGGCGCCAAGCCGGAGGACAGCGGCGTCTCGGTCGGCATCGACGTCACCAAGCGCCTGAAGCTGCAGGCCGAGACGGGCGCGGATGGCAGCGCTGCGGTCGGCGTCGGCGCCGAGTGGGAATACTGACTCGCGGGATTCGGCCGGCATACGGGGATTCGCCCCCGAGATTCGCCGTCAAAGCCATGTTGCAGCGCCAAAACACCGGCCTCGCGGGCTGGTCTGGTTAACGCTTTGTGAATTTCGGCGGTCAAAGCGTGGCTCGCCTGCAACACCAGTTTCCAAAGCACCCCCCAGGCGACCTCTGGGGTCCGATCATGGTTGATCGGCAAGTCCGCTTTCGTATGGTGGAAATGCGTCGGGACGTTCCCGGTCGCTGTTTTTCGTCTTCGCCTCTGAATTGGGTCAGGGACGTGGGCGAAAGACCGGGAAGAGGCAGGTTCTGCGATCAGACGACAAGTCTGGGGCGGGGGGCAAGCCGAAGCCCGAGGGTCTCGAAACTCTTTTGGAGGTTACCAAATGAAGCTCGTCAAGAGCCTCCTCCTCGGTTCCGCCGCCGGCATCGCCGCGGTCGCCGGGGCTCAGGCCGCTGACCTTCCCTCGCGGAAGGCCGCTCCGGTCGAATACGTTCGCGTCTGCACCGCCTACGGTGCCGGCTTCTTCTACATCCCGGGCACCGACTCCTGCCTGCGCATCTCGGGCCGCGTTCGCGCCGAGTACGCTATCGGCACCCGCTACAGCGACTATCAGGATGCCTACGGCACCCGCGCTCGTGGCCGTCTGAACATCGACGTCCGCACCGCGACCGCCTACGGCACGCTGCGCACCTTCATCCGCTACGAGCTGACGAACAACACCGGCATCTACGGCGCCGGCGGCGTCACCCCGTTCAACGTCGGCGCGACCGTCCCGGGCTTCGTCCGCGGCGCTTCGTCGACCTCCACCGGCTCGCTGCTCGACCTGGCCTTCGTCCAGTTCGGCCCGATCACCGCTGGTCGCGCTCAGTCGTTCTTCGACTTCTACGCTTCGGACCTGAACTTCGCTTCGGTTCGTACGGCTGACTCGCGCGTCAACCTGCTGGCCTACACCGCCACCTTCGGTTCGGGCTTCTCGGCCACGATCTCGGCGGAAGACCGCACCTCGGGCACCGTCGGCCGCGAGCTGCCGGGCGTCTCCTTCAACCCGCTCGTCGGCGGCGGCGCTGGTGCGGCCTTCGTTCAGGGCCAGGACTATCCGGATCTGATCGCGTCGCTGCGCGTCGATCAGGGCTGGGGTTCGGCTCAGCTGTCCGGCGCTGTCGGCCAGCGTAAGTACGCCACGGCTGTGGCTCTCAACGCTGTCAACGGCGACGAGATGATCTGGGCCGTCCAGGGCGGCGTGAAGATCAACCTGCCGATGCTCGCCGCTGGCGACGCCTTCTGGCTGCAGGCTGCTTATGCTGACGGCGCTCTCGGCTACCTCGGCTGGTCCGCTGGCAGCCTCGGCCTCGGCCGCATCGGTGGTCTGACGCTGGCTGATGCCGCGATCAACCCGATCACCGGCAATGTCGAGAACTCGAAGGGCTGGTCGGTTGTTGCGGCGTTCCGCCACTTCTGGACCCCCACCCTGCGCACCGAGATCACCGGTTCGTACTCTGAGCTGAAGCTCAAGTACCTCGACGCCGCTGCGGTTGCTTTCAACGGCGTCACCGCTCGCTCGGCTGACCCGAAGGAGTTCCTGCTCGCTGCCAACCTGATCTGGTCGCCGGTCTCCGGCCTGGATATCGGCGTCGAAGTGCTCTACTCGCACCTCGATGTTCGTTCGCCGGTCGGCCTCGTGAACAACGGCAACGCTCGCAGCGCGCTCCTCGGCATCAAGTCGGAAGACTCGGTTGCTGGCCGCCTGCGCATCCAGCGCGACTTCTGATCGCCTCTCGCGATCCTAGTCGGAAGCCCCGGGGAAACCCGGGGCTTTTTTGTTGTCTATCTGTCCGCCGATAGTCGTCGCTGGCGGCTCCGGCCGATCCGGACTGATTGAGCCGAGCGGCCCGACGCATGGTGCTGGCGGGTGACAACGGCGCTGCGCCAGCTTGATTCGATAACTTGGGAATTGGCTCCAACCCCTTGATTGCAATGCCATCGAGGCGATGGGCTGGAGCCTTGGCCCGAAACGTGGCATCCCCTTGTCGGAACGATCCTGTGTTGGGATAAAGGAACGGATCGCGACGTTGCGTCCGCGCGGATGCGTGGCTGCGATCTGGCTGGCTTCGCTGCGGGGGCGGCGGGGAATGAGGGGCGAACGATGTCTCAACCGACGCGCTGGCTCTGGGGCGTGATTCCGCTGGCGCTGCTCTGGGGCGCGGGCAATCTGCTTCTCGACGATGCGATCCAGCGGGATGTCGCCAACCGGGCCGAGCGGGCCGTGGAGGCGAGCGCGGGAGCCACTCCGGGGGCGAGGCCGGTGACCGCGCAGGTCGAGGGGCGCGACGTCACGATCGGCGGCGAGGTCATGTCGTCAGACGGGGCGGCCAAGGCCATGGCCCAACTGCGCGGGGAGTTCGGCGTGCGCCGGGCTCTCGGCGGTCTGTCCCAGGTCGTTGCCCAGAAGCCCTATTCCTGGTTCGTCAGCCGCTTGCCCAATGTCGTGACCATCGGTGGCTTCGTGCCCGACCTCGCGGTCGCGGATGCCAATGTCGCCGCAGCCGGCGCGGCCTTGCCGGGTCTCAGGATCGACGATCGCCAGACGGTCGCTTTCGGTGCTCCCCAGGGATTCGCGGCGATGAGCGCCGCGATGATCGCCGCCTTGCCTCGGCTGGCGACCGGGCGGATCGCGCTGGATGACGGTCGCTTCTGCATCGAGGGCAAGGCCGCAAGCCCCGAGGCGTTCCTGGCCTTGGAGGCGATCGGCACGAAGCCCCCGGTTGCCGGGTTCAGCGCCGTGTCCTGCGGTCTCGAGCCGCCGACGATCTCGCCCTATCGCTGGAGCGCGGCCCACGCGACGCCCGACGCGGTCGAGATCCAAGGCTTCGTTCCCGACGAGGCGACGCGAAGGCAGATTCTCGCAGCCTTCCAGACGGCCTTTCCGTCACCTGTCGCGATCCGTGACGGGATGTTGCCGGGCGTCGGCGCGCCGTCCGCTTTCCTCGCCAAGGTGAGGCGGGCCGCTTCGGAACTGGCCCGGCTCAGATCCGGCAAGGCGGAGATCGACGGCGATGCCTATACGCTTTCGGGCCTCGGCCCGAGCGACTATGCCGCCTGCCAGGCGCTCCGGCTGCAGATCGCGCAGCTTGACGGTCCCGACTCGGTCGCGCAGGCGACGATCGAATGCCCCCCGGCGCCCCCTGAGCCGGTCATGCCGCCCTTGCCGGAGATTCCGGGCCCGGTCCTGCATGATGTGATTCCGGCGCCCGCGCCCGATCCCGGCACTCGGGGGCAATCATCCCCATCCGGAGCGCCGCCCGCGGCTTCGGCTGCCGCGCCGCAAGCGCCGGCACCGCCGGCGAAACCGGTTCCGGTCGCCCCCTGGACGGCCCGGCTTTCCGGAGAGCGGCTGACGCTGTCCGGGGCCGTGCCCGATGCGGGGGCCAAAGCCAGCCTTCTCGCGCAGGCCGGACGGCTCTTCGGCGGTGCGACAGTGGAGGACCGCATGGAGCTTGCGGCGGGCGGCTCCTCTGCCTCCGATTTCGCCGCTTCGGCCGGCTACGCGCTGGAAGCGCTGTCGAAGCTCAAGGCCGGATCGGTCCAGATCCGCGACAATGCCCTCTCGATCGCGGGCGAAGCCGCCGATGCGGCAGGCTGGCAGGGCTTGCAGGCCTTGCTGGCCGGTGCCCGCCCCGCGGGACTCGTGCTGCCGTCCGCCATGGCAACGGTGACGGTCCGGCCTTATGGCCTGTCGCTCTCGGCCGATCGCGGTGGCGCGGCCTTCTCCGGCTACCTGCCGGATGAGGTGGCGCGCGCGGCGTTGCACGCCCTCGTCGCGGAAACGCCGCTCGCCGGCAAGCTCGAGGACACGACCGTGATTCTGCCTGGGGCACCGGACGGCTTCGCCCAGGCCGCCAGGGCCGTGCTCGCCGATCTGCTGCGGCTCGACATCGGCTCGGCGACGCTCACCGACCGGACGGTTATGCTGCGGGGCCTCACCTGCCGGGACCTGATCAGGAGCGAGGTCGAGACCAGCGCCGCGACGGGCCTGCCGCCCGGCTTCTCCGCGGATGTCGTCGTCAGCCAGCGCCAGACCGGTTGCGTCGTCGATCCGCCGGCGAGCTGCCAGAACGACCTCGACGGATTGACCCGGCAGAACCCGGTGCTGTTCGCGCAAGGCACCGCGGTGGTCGATCTCGATCCCGTGACCGAGCGCGTCATCGGCGAGGCTGCGTCCATTCTGAAGAAATGCCCGGGCGCGCGCGTCACCATCGAGGGCCACGCCAATCGCGACGGCGAATGGCGCGGCTTCGACAATTTCGACCTGTCGATGCGGCGGGCCGAGCGCGTGCGGGACGAACTGGCGCGGCGCGGCATCGATCCCGCCCAGCTCGTGGTGAAGGGCTATGGCAGCACGCGGCCGCTGTTGCCCTATGGCGCCGCCCAGGCGCGCGAGATGAACCGCCGGGTTCAGTTCACGGTGGCGAAGTAGGGAGGGGACCATGCTCTATCTCGCCAGCCAGTTCGTCTGGTTTCTCCTGGCCGCTCTCGTGCTGGGCTTCGTCATCGGCTGGATCAGCCAGAGCGGGTCAGCGCGTCGCTTCTGGAGTCGTGGCTGGAGCCTCGTTGCCTTGCTCTGGCTTTGCGGCGCGGTCCTGGCCTGGTTGCAGCTCGTCAACGGCGTGGCGGCGATGTGGCTCGAAACGGCCTTGCTCTTCGTCGCGGTCTATTGGCTCGGCTGCGTGGCGGGCACGCTGCTGCACCCGCTCGACGATGATGTGAAGGAAACGGCCACCGCCTCGGTTGCGACCGTATCGACGGCCGTGCCGGTTGCGGCCAACGAGCCCGCCATTGCCGCGGTTCAGGCACCGGCAGATGCCGGCCGGACGCTTCCGCCCGTCGAGAACGAGGAGGCGCTGCCCGGCCAGAGGCCTGCCGCATTGGCCGAGGCGCGCGGCGGCAAGGCCGACGACCTCAAGCTCATCAAGGGGATCGGCCGGCAGAACGAGGGGCGCCTGCACGGGCTCGGCATCTGGCATTTCGAGCAGATCGCCGCCTGGACTCCGGAGAACGTCGAATGGATCGGGGGCTATCTCGCTTTTCCCGGCCGCATCGAGCGCGAGGACTGGGTCGGTCAGGCGAAGCGCCTGGCCACCGGCGCGACCACGGAATTCGCCGACCGCGCCCGCGCCGGGCTCGTCGAGACCTCGCGTGATGACGGCTCGGCCGGGCAGGGCAATGTCGCGGCGCTCGAAGGCGACGGCTTCGAAGGGCGGCGGCCGGAACATCTGCTCGCCGCGGCGCGGGATGGCAAGCCCGACGATCTGACGCTGATCAAGGGCATCGGACCGGCGATCGCAGCCGATCTCAACCGGCTCGGCATCTGGCATTTCGACCAGATCGCCGCTCTCGGCGACGAGGAGATGCGCTATGCCTCCGCCTTCGCCGGGGCGCCCGGCCGTGGCCTTTCCGAGAACTGGCGCGAGGACGCCGGAATCCTCGCCCATGGCGGCGACACGCAGCATTCGCGCACGCTGAAGGCCGAGCGCGCGAAGGCGAAATCCTGACGCATCGGACCGGACGCGCCGCGATCTAGCCCGCCCGCCGCTCCGCCTTGGCGATGAGCTTGCCGATGCGGCGGATCATGTCCTTGCTGCCGAGCAGCGGCGCATGGCCTTGTCCGGGCGTGACATGGGTTTCGCAATCCGGGTGGCGTTCGGCCATCTCCTGCAAGGTCTTCTCGGCGAGCAGGTCGGAATTCGCGCCGCGGATCGCCAGAACCGGCACGCCCTGCAAGGCCTCGAAATAGGGCCAGAGCACCGGCAGCGGCGCTTCGAGGTCGAGCTCTTCCAGCACCTTCATCAGGTTGGTGTCGTAGTCCGGCCTGAGCGGCCCGTCGCGATCGGTCCAGGTCCGCCGCGCCATCAAGTCCCACTCGGCATCGCCCAGCAGCGGAAATTGCTGGTCGGAGAGCCGCTTCAGGATCTCCGCGCCTTCCGAAAAGCTGCGCGGCTTGGGCAGTTTGCCGACATAGCCGCGAATGCGCAGCAGGCCGCGCGCATCGATGACCGGGCCGACATCGTTGAACACCACGCCCGTGATGACGGCAGGCCGCGCCGCCGCCAGGGCCATGGTGAGCAGGCCGCCGCGCGAGGTGCCGATGAACGCCGCCCGCTCGATGCCGGCGACCACCAGCACCTGCATCAAATCGTCGAGTTCGACGCGGATGTCGTAGTTCTTCCAGTTGGCGTCATAGGCCGAGAGGCCGCGCCCGCGATAATCCAGCGCGAGCACGCGGCGCGGCTTCGTCTCGTCCTGCGACAATGCGAGCGCGACCTCGTGGAAATCGGCGGCGGTCCGGGCGAAGCCGGGCAGGCAGATCACCGGCAGCGCCGGCGAGGCGAGGGGGCCGTAATCGCGGGCATGCAGCTTGAGCCCGTCGGAAGCTGTGAAGAAGCGGGAAGCGAAGCCGGTGTCCATCCCCCGAGCTAATCGCGTCGGCCGCCCCGCTTCAAGTCGTAGTCGATCAGATAGGCGGTGCGCTGGTTCAGCCGCTGCCGGTAGACCTGCAGATTCTCCATCACGCGCTGGACGTAGTTGCGCGTCTCGGAGAAAGGGATGCGCTCGACCCAGTCGACGGCATCGACTTCCGGATCGCGCGGGTCGCCATAGGCGGCGATCCACTTCTTCACATTGGGCGAGCCGGCATTATAGGCGGCGAAGGTCAGGATGTAGGAGCCGCGCCATTCCCTGAGCAGGTCGTTGAGATGGGCCGCGCCCATGCGCGCCGCATAGAGTGGGTCCTGGCCCAGCTTCTCCCAGTCGAAGGGCAGGCCGGCCCGGCGCGCCGTCTCGCGGGCGGTCGCCGGCATCATCTGCATCAGCCCCCGCGCGCCGGCCTGCGACATGGCGGTCGGGTCGAAGGCGCTTTCCTGCCGCGCGATGGCGTGGACGATGGCGCGCTCCATCGGATCGCCCAGCACGTCGAAATCGGGCACGCCATGGGTCGGGTAGGCCGCCTGGTCGAGCGGGAAGCCGCGTTGCAGCGCGGATTTGCCGATGGCGACGAGGGTGCGCGCATCGGCCTCCCTGCGGGCGATGGCCGCGATCGTCTCCAGCGCGGCGGCCGTGTGCAGGCGCTGCGCCAGATCGGCGAGCATCAGATTGGCGAGGTCGCGCTCACCGATCTTGTAGAGCAGGCGCACACCGCGATGGCCCGGCAGCGTATCGAGGCCAGCGGCGGCCGTGAGCCGCAGCGGCAGGTCGGCGAGGCCGAGCCTGGCCCGCGCGAGCTGCCCGTAATAGGCGACGGGTTGTTCGGCCGCCCTCCCGAAGGCCGCTTTCGCTTCTTCCGGCTTGTCGAGCGCCTCATAGGCGCGACCGCGCCAATAGGCGGCGCGCGCCACCGAAATCGGCGTCTCCGCCACGGTGGCGGCAGCGTCGAAATGCTTCAGCGCCGCCTCGGCGTTCTTCAGGAAGCGCAATGCGATGAAGCCCGCCTGCCATTCGGCTTCGATGCGTTCGGGCGCGTCCTCGGCGCCATGCCCCGCCGCGACCTCATAGGCTTTCTGCGCATTGCCGGCATCGAGCAGCTTGCGCGACAGGATGCGCCGCTCCTCCCACCAGCCATCGCCGTCGCCCAGCAGCGCCGGGTCGCGCGGAATGGCCGTCAGGGCCTTGGCGGCATCGTCGAGCTTGTCGCCGCGCCGCGCCTGCTGCGCCTGCAGGAAGGCGAAGGAGATGTCGCCGCGCAGCGAAGCCGGCACGGCCGAGATCAGCTTCTCGGAGATCGGCCGCCGGGCCGCGGCGCTGGCGATGCGGGCGCGGGCCAGCAGGACATAGTCGGCCGAGACGCGCGCGGCGCTGCGCAGGGCCGCCGGCCCGTCCTGGCGGAACAGGTAGCGCTCGGTGCGCAGGCGATGGTCTTCCTTGGTCAAGGCATCGCCGAATTGCGCCAGGACGATCTTCTCCAGCGCCTGCCCGAACGGGTCCTTGCGCCAGCTTTGCCGGATGAGGGCGAGCGCATCGTCGCTCTTGCCTTCGTCCTTGAGCGCCAGCGCCAGCGCGATGCGCCCGGAGGGCGAGACCGGCTGCCGGCCGTGGAAGAAGGCGCGGATGACGGCGGGGCTCTTCTTTTCTGCGATCAGGGCCTCTTCGGCCCGGCGTCGAAACCGGGTGGTGGCCGGATAGTTCGGGTGATCGCGCAGGAAGGCGTCGATCCGCGTGAAGGGCACGACCCCGGCATTGGCATGGATCGCGACCCATTCCAGCAAAGCGCGGGTGCCCGGCTCGTCGATCCGCGCGGCGAGGGCGTCGCCGTCCGCCAGCGCGCCCTTGCGATAGGCCGCGACCGCCGAGCGCACCATCTCGAGATTGACCGCGTCGTCTCCCGGGAGCGCGGCAGGGGGATAGGGCGGCAGCGAGCTGGTGGTCTCGACGTCGCGGATCATGGCCAGCGTCTGCTGGCTGGCGAGCATGCCGTCATCGCCCGCCCGGGTCGTGGAGGCGCAGAGCATCAGAGGCAGCAGGACGCCCGGCAATCGTCGCCGGAGGGCAGGCGAGGCCATGGCGTGTCTCCATCCTCGTGCTGGCATCGGATGATGGTCGGGGAAGCGGGTTGATGAAAGCTTAACTATGAAGCCACGCAATTTCATGGGTTGTTGGCTTTGCCTTGGCGAGGTGAGGGTTTATGTGTGACGGCCCGTAACCCCGTGTTTCTGCCTTTCAGGATCGTCCTCATGACCAAGCACCCCGCCTTTACCGGCTCGATGCCCGCTCTGGTCACGCCGTTCAAAGACGGCAAGGTCGACGAGGCTGCACTGCGGGCGCTGGTCGATTGGCAGATCGAGAGCGGCTCGACCGGCCTCGTCCCGGTCGGCACCACCGGCGAGAGCCCGACGCTCTCCCATGACGAGCACAAGCGCGTCGTCGAGATCGTCGTCGCCCAGAACAAGGGCCGCGTTCCGGTCATCGCCGGCGCCGGCTCCAACAACACGACGGAAGCCATCGACCTCGCCGTCCATGCCGAGAAGGCGGGCGCCAACGCTCTCCTCGTCGTCACGCCCTATTACAACAAGCCCACCCAGGAGGGCATGTACCAGCATTTCAAGGCGGTGAACGACGCGGTCGGCATTCCGATCATCATCTACAACATCCCGCCGCGCTCGGTGGTCGACATGTCGGTCGAGACGATGGCCCGGCTCTACGAGCTCAAGAACATCGCCGGAGTGAAGGACGCCACCGCCAACCTCGCGCGCGTCTCGCAGCAGCGCCACGCCATGGGGCCGGATTTCATCCAGCTCTCGGGCGAGGACATGACGGCGCTGGCCTATATGGCGGCCGGCGGCCATGGCTGCATCTCGGTGGTCGCCAATGTCGCGCCGCGCCTCTGCGCCGACCTGATGGAGGCCGCGCTCAAGGGCGATTACGCCAAGGCGTTGAAGGTGCAGGACCGGCTGGTGCCGCTCCATGACGCCACCTTCAAGGAGCCGGGCCTCGCCGGCGCCAAGCATGGCCTGAAGCTGCTCGGCCGCATCGAGGAGGAGATCCGCCTGCCGCTGCTGCCGGTGACGCCGGCGACGGGGAAGGTGATCCGCGAGGCCATGGTTTTCGCCGGGCTGATGAATGCCTAAATAGGGATTGTGTTCGACCGGTCGCCCCGGCCGAAGCCAGGGATACCGGAACGATGTACGAGCCCAGTCACTTCAAGGTCGAGGACCGCGCGCAACTGCACGCGGTCATCCGCCAGCATCCGCTCGCCACGCTGGTGACGGTGGGCGAGGGCGGCCTGATCGCCAATCCCGTGCCCTTCGTCCTGCATGAGGATATCGGCAAGAACGGCGTGCTGCGGGCCCATCTCGCCCGACCCAACGCGCAATGGAAGGCGATCGCGGCCGGTGCCGAGACGCTGGTGATCTTCACCGGCGTCGAGCGCTACGTCACGCCCGCCTGGTATGCGACCAAGCGCGAGACCGGCAAGGTCGTGCCGACCTGGAATTACGTCACGGTGCAGGTGCGCGGCCCCGCCCGCACCATCGAGGACCCGGCCTGGCTGCGCGCCCAGCTCGAATCGCTGACGCGGCAGCAGGAGGCGCCCCGCGCCGAGCCGTGGGCCGTGACCGACGCGCCCGAGCCCTTCATCGCGGCACAGACCCGCGGCATCGTCGGCATCGAGGTCGAGATCGCCTCGATCATCGGCAAGTTCAAGCTCAGCCAGAATCGACGCGAGGATGACAAGCTCGGTGTTCTCAACGGCTTGAGCGCCGATCCTGAATCGGAATCGCAGGCGATGGCGGCGCTCGTCAGGGAACATGGATTCGGCGGGAACGCATGAAAAAGCCCGATCCAGAGCGCTACAGGCTCGCCGCCGATAATCGCAAGGCGCGCTTCAACTACGAGATCAAGGAAACCGTGGAGGCGGGCATCGCCCTGCAGGGGACCGAGATCAAGTCGTTGCGCGGCGGCAAGGCGACGATCGGCGAGAGCTATGCCGGCCCGATGGGGACGGAGCTCTTCCTGTTCAACGCCCATATTCCGGAATATCTCGAGGCGAACCGCTTCAATCACGAGGTCCGCCGGCCGCGGAAGCTCCTGCTTCACAGGCGGGAGATCAACAAGCTGATGGGCGCGGTCCAGCGCGAGGGCATGGCCCTGATCCCGCTCAAGGTCTATTTCAACGACAAGGGCAGGGCGAAGGTCGAGCTCGGCCTCGGCAAGGGCAAGAAGCTCCACGACAAGCGCGAGACCGAGAAAGAGCGCGACTGGAACCGCGACAAGCAGCGGTTGCTGAAGAGCGGCGGGTAGGGCGCCGGTCCCGCGCCAAACTCACCCCTCGACCGGCTCGTCGCCCTGGCGGATGCCGTAGCGCCGCTCCAGCCCGGGATTGCCGGGCGTCACCGGCCCGCCCGGCGCGCCGCCGCTGCGGGCACTGCGCTCGGCCGGGTCGCGCCCGATCTTCGGCATGAGCTGGGCGAGGTCGAGGAATTCGTCGCACTGGCGGCGCAGCTCGTCGGAGACCATCGGCGGGTTGGTCGAGATGGTCGAGACCACCCAGACCTTCACGCCCTTGCGCTGCACGGCTTCGACCAGCGGCCGGAAGTCGCCGTCGCCGGAGAACAGGTAGATCTGGTCGAGATGCGGCGCGAGCTCGAGCATCTCGATCGCCAGCTCGATATCCATGTTGCCCTTGACGCGCCGGCGCCCGGTCGCATCGGTGAACTCCTTGGCAGCCTTGGTGATGACGCGATAGCCGTTGTAATCGAGCCAGTCGACCAGCGGGCGGATGGAGGAATACTCCTCGCTCTCCACCAGCGTGGTGAAATAGAACGCGCGGATCAGGTTGCCGCGTCCCTGAAACTCGCGCAGCAACCGGCGGTAATCCATGTCGAAGCCCAATTGCTTCGAGGTTGCATAAAGATTGGCGCCGTCGATGAACAGCGCAATGCGCGGTGAGGCGGCCATGGCAACAACTCCTGCTGAAATGTCATCAAATATTCAAGATGGGGGCCAATCGCGTTGGAACAATGTCAATTCACGGAGAATGGCCTCGTTTCATATGACAATTGCGTGGCGATCTGTCGCGTAGGCCCGTTCCGTTGGGGCTGCCGGTGAAGCGGGCGGGGCTTGCGGCAATCGGTCCGGCACCCATCCACGGCCCGCTTATCTGCGGCCGAGGGGACGCGCCGGATTGCCGGCGACGGTCGTGCCGGCCGGTACGTCGCGCGTGACCACGCTGCCCGCGCCGATGATGGCATCGTCGCCGATCGTGACACCGGGCAGGATGATCGCGCCGCCGCCGATCCAGACGTTGCGGCCGATGCCGACGGGCCGGCCGAATTCCAGCATCCGCGCACGCTCGCCGGGATCGCGCGGATGGTCGGCCGTCAGGATCTGCACGCCCGGCCCGATCTGCGTGCCCTGGCCGATCGCCACCGCGACCACGTCGAGGATGACGCAGTTGAAGTTCAGGAAAACCCCGTCGCCGAGGCTGATGTTGTAGCCGTAGTCGCAATGGAAGGGCGGCCGGATGGTGACGTCACGCCCGACATGCCCGAGCGCTTCGCGCAAGAGCGCGGGCCTCTCCTCCGGCCAGGCGGTGGTGGCGTTGAAGCGTTCCATCCAGGCGCTGATGCGGCGCTGATCGGCGACCAGTTCGGGATCGTCGGCGCGATAGAGCTCGCCCGCGAGCATCCTGTCCTTTTCGCTGCGCATGGAGGCTGTCCCGTGCCCGGCTCAGCCCTTGGGGAACTCCAGCCCCATCTCGCGATAGCGCTCCGGATCGTCGCTCCAGTTCTCGCGCACCTTCACGAACAGGAAGAGATGCACCTTGGCCTCGGCCGCCTCGGAAATCTCGACGCGCGCCTTCTGGCCGATCGCCTTGATGGTCTGGCCGCCTTCGCCGAGCACGATCTTCCGCTGGCCCTCGCGCTCGACATAGATCGTCTGCTCGATGCGGACCGAGCCGTCGGGACGCTGCTGCCAGCTCTCGGTCTCGACTGTCGAGCGGTAGGGCAGCTCGTCATGCAGCCGCTCGAAGATCTTCTCGCGGGTGATCTCGGCGGCGAGGAAGCGCAGCGGCGCATCCGAGATCTGGTCCTCCGGGTAAAGCCAGGGGCCGAGGGGAAGGCGCTTCTCCAGCCAGACGAGGATGTCCTTGACGCCGTAGCCGGTCAGTGCCGCGACCATGAAGGTCGCCTCGAACTGGCCGAGCTCGTTCACCTTGGCGGTGATCTCGAGCAGCTTTTCCTTCGCCACCGTGTCGATCTTGTTGAGGATCAGGAATTTCGGTTGCTTCAGCTCGGAGAGCTTCTCCAGCAGCGCGGTGTTTTCCTCATGCTCGAAGCGGGCGACGTCGATCAGCACGCCGATCAGGTCGGCATCGGTGGCGCCGCCCCAGGCGCTCGTCACCATGGCGCGGTCGAGCCGGCGCTTGGGCGCGAAGATGCCGGGCGTATCGACGAAGATGACCTGCGCCGGCCCCGACAGGGCGATGCCGCGCACCTGCGTGCGCGTCGTCTGCACCTTGCGCGAGACGATCGAGACCTTGGCGCCGACGAGCTGGTTGAGCAGCGTCGACTTGCCGGCATTCGGCGCGCCGATCAGCGCGACGAAGCCGCAGCGTGTGGGTTGGTTGGCCTCAGACATTGTCGCCCTCCGGCTTGTCGTTCCACAAACCCTCGCGTTTCAGAAAAGCTTCGGCTGCGGCCTGCTCGGCCAGCCGTTTCGATGGACCGCGCGCTTCCGCGTCCTCGAGCCCGGTGATCTTCGCCGCGACCATGAAAACCGGCGCGTGGTCCGGCCCCGAGCGGCCGAGCTCGCTATAGGTCGGCGTCGGGTAGCCCTTGCCTTGCGCCCATTCCTGCAGCGCGGTCTTGGCGTCGCGCAAGGGGCGCACCGGCTTCATCAGCCGCTCGCCGAAGCCGCGCTCGACCAGCGCGCGCGCCGCCTCGTAGCCGCCATCGATGAAGACCGCGCCGATGATCGCCTCGCAGGCATCCGCCAGGATCGCCTTGTTCTTGCGGGCGCCGCCCAGGATCTCGCCGTCGCCGAGCCGCATGAACTGGCCGAGATTCCAGCTCTGCGCCACCTCGGCGCAGGTCTCCTTGCGCACGAGATCGGCGAGCCGGCGCGAGAGATCGCCTTCCTCGGATTGCGGATAGCGCCGGAACAGCATGTCAGCGATCGAGAGGCCGAGCACGCGGTCGCCGAGGAATTCCAGGCGCTGATAGCTCGCCAGCCGCAATTCCTCGGCGCTCATATGGGTGAGCGCCGTCGCCAGCAGGGCCTTGTCGTTGAAACGATGTCCGAGCGTGGCTTCGAGCCGCGCCGTGTCCGGGGCCTTGCGCCCGCCTTCAGCCGCTTTGCTCACTTGATGGTGCTGAAGATCCGGTTCCAGCGAACCGTGGAGGGCCATTCCCAGATCTTCCAGGCCGAAGCGCCCTCGTCGATCGAGAAGAAGATGATCTCCGCCCGCCCGACGAGGTTCTCGAAGGGCACGTAGCCGACGCTGCGGTCGCGCGAGTCGAGCGAATTGTCGCGGTTGTCGCCCATCATGAAGAAATGGCCGGGCGGCACGGTGAAGACCTGGGTGTTGTCGAAGGTACCGGTATCGCCCTCGCGCTCGATGATCTCGTGGCTCACGCCGTTGGGCAGGGTCTCGACATAGCGGATCACCGGGACGTTGCGGCCCCAATTGTCGCTCGTGACATAGTCGGCGATGCGCTCGCGCTTCACCGGCTGGCCGTTGATGTTGAGGATGCCCTCGATCATCTGGATGCGGTCGCCGGGCAGGCCGATGACGCGCTTGATGTAATCGGTCGAATTGTCGCTCGGCAGCTTGAAGACGGCGATGTCGCCGCGCTTGGGCTCGGCCGCCCAGACGCGGCCGGACATCACCGGAGGCCCGAACGGAATCGAGTAGCGCGAATAGCCGTAGGTGTATTTCGAGACGAACAGGTAATCGCCGATCAGCAATGTCGGGATCAGCGAGCCGGACGGGATGTTGAAGGGCTGGAACAGCAGGGTGCGGATGACGAGCGCGATCAGAAGGGCCTGGACGACCACCTTGATCGTCTCGAGGATGCCGCCTTCTTCCTTGGCCGCCTTGGTTTTGCTGTCGATGTCGTTGGCCACGCGGGCGCTCCCTGCAGCATCGGACCGGAAAGCGGACTCCACTTTCCGGACACATCCGGTGCGATCATAAAATATACGGATCACCGCGCGTCCCCCGGGGCGCGCGGTGATCCAGACTGCGATCCAGCGCGCGGTCTACAGCATCGGGCCGCAAAGTGGAAACCACTTTTCCGCGCAATCCTCTGCCCTGACAAGGGGATGGGGCCGCCATGCGCTCTCCCGGTGCAGGGTCGCCGATCCGCCCGTCGTGCCTGGCGATCTCGCCGAGGTTAAGGCGCTCGCACTATGGCGATTCCGCGGCGACGGCGGCCTTCTGCGGTGCCTGCCATGCCGATGATGCAATGCAGCAGAAGCAGCAAGGTTGAGCCGGCGTCCATGCTCCGGACGCGGAGGTCGGATGTTGACGAATCTCCGGCGCAAGGCCAGTGTTCGCGAGTATTCAATCGGGGGTTATTTTAATGAATGCAAAGAAATATGCCGCCGAAGCCATCGGCACGTTTTGGCTTACTTTTGCTGGCTGCGGTAGCGCCGTCATTGCCGCCGGCTTTCCGAATGTGGGTATCGGTCTGCTCGGCGTTTCGCTCGCCTTCGGCCTCACGGTCGTCACGATGGCTTATGCCATCGGACATATCTCCGGCTGCCATCTCAACCCGGCGGTGACGGTCGGCCTCGCGGCCGGCGGGCGTTTCCCCGGCGGGCAGGTGGTCCCCTATATCGTGGCGCAGGTCGTCGGCGCGATCGTCGCCGCGGGCCTCCTTTATGTCATCGCGCGTGGCGCGCCTGGCTTCGATCTCGCCGGCGGCTTCGCCTCGAACGGCTATGCCGAGCATTCGCCCGGCAAGTACAACCTCGTCTCGGCCTTCCTGATGGAGGTCGTGATGACGATGATGTTCCTCTTCATCATCATGGGTTCGACCCATGGCAAGGCGCCGGCCGGCTTCGCGCCGCTCGCCATCGGCCTGGGCCTCGCCCTCATCCATCTGGTCAGCATCCCCGTGACGAACACCTCGGTGAATCCGGCCCGCAGCACCGGTCCGGCGCTGTTCGTCGGCGGCTGGGCCCTTCAGCAGCTCTGGCTGTTCTGGGTGGCGCCGCTGCTCGGCGGCATCCTCGGCGGCGTGATCTATCGCTGGCTGAGCGACGAGCCGCAGGGCGTCGTCAGCGGCACCCAGCCGGCCGAATAAGCCAGGCTCGAGCTTTCAGGCTCAAAATGAGGCCGGCGCCACCAGCGCCGGCCTTTTTTTGTTCCGTTCTCGCGGATTGGCATGCCGTGCCGTCAGCCGCCGGCTGGCCAGGCCTCGATCACCACGAAGGCCTGCGCCATCGGCGGATCGTCGGTCAGCGAGACATGGACGAAGGCCTCGAAACCGGCCGGCGTCATCGCCTTCAGCCGCTCGGCCGCGCCGCCGGTGAGCCGCATCGTCGGCCGCCCGCCGGGCAAGTTGACCACTTCCATATCGCGCCAGAACACACCGGCACGCATCCCGGTGCCGAGCGCCTTGGAGCAGGCCTCCTTGGCGGCGAAGCGGCGGGCATAGGACGCAGCCGGCGTCGCGCGCCGGTCGGATTTCGCCCGCTCGCCCTCAGTGAAGATGCGATGGGTGAAGCGCTCGCCGAAGCGGTCGAGCGACTTCTGGATGCGCGTGATGTCGCAGAGATCGGAGCCGATGCCGAGGATCATGCCTCCGACTTAAATCGCCGCGCGCCCTTCGTCCATGGCCTGGCGCATGGCCGTGATCGCGGCTTCGAGCCCGACGAAGATCGCCTCGCCGATCAGGAAATGGCCGATGTTGAATTCCGCGAAGGCCGGCACCGCGGCGAGCTTGCGGGCCGTCGCGTAGTCGAGTCCGTGTCCGGCATGGACCTCGATACCGAGCCCGGCCGCATAGGCCGCTCCGCTCTTCAGCCGCTGGAACTCCGCCTCGGCCTTCGCGGCATCGCCATCGGCGACGGCATGGCACCAGCTTCCGGTGTGCAATTCGACGACGGGCGCGCCCAGCTTCGCCGCCACAGCGATCGGTGCCTCGTCCGGCTCGATGAACAGCGAGACGCGGCAGCCGGCGGCCTTCAGCCGGGCGATGCGCGGCGCGAGCTGGGCCTGCTGGCCGACGACGTCGAGGCCGCCCTCGGTGGTGCGCTCCTCGCGCTTTTCGGGCACGAGGCAGGCCGCGTGCGGCCGGAAGCGCTCCGCCAGTGCCATCATCTCGTCGGTGGCGGCCATCTCGAAATTGAGCGGCTTCGTCAGTTCCGCGGCAAACCGGGCCATGTCCTCGTCGCGGATATGGCGCCGGTCCTCGCGCAGATGGGCCGTGATGCCGTCAGCCCCCGCCTTGATCGCCAGATGCGCCGCGCGCACCGGATCGGGCAGGGCGCCGCCGCGTGCGTTACGCACCGTCGCGACATGGTCGATGTTCACACCCAGACGCAGCCGCTCGGCCATGATCCGCCCCCTTATTTCGTATCGCCGTGCATAAACGAAACGGACCCCTGGGCTCAATGCAGCGAATGTGATGGCAGGGCCACCAATTCTGATCGGTCCGCGGGATGGGGCCCGACACGGCCAAGGCGAGCGAACGGCTTTGCGGTTTGCTAACCGCGAATCCATGAGCCGGCCGCCATGAAGTCAATCGTAACCGGGCCGTCTCTACTTATGGTCGGGACAGGGACGGGGAAGGCGATGCAGCTAGCCGTGAAATCGGGCATCTTCGAAAGCGACGCCATGCCGGACCGGCGCGACACGAAGCAGCCGCCGGAGCGCGTGCTCGGCCGCGTGATCGCCTGCGACGGCGCGCGCGCCACGATCCTCAGCGCCGTCTCGACGGGAAGCTGGCTGGCCGGCGACGCCTGGGCGATCGGCCGCATGATCTCGATCAATCTCGGCAGCAGCCGCATCGTGGCGCTGGTCTATCGCGTGCATGCGGTCGAGGCGGCCTGGACCGACACGGCCGAGAATCCGATCCGGATCGAGGTCGAGTTCCTCGGCGAGGTGCTGGAGGGCTCGGACGGCAAGACGCGCTTCCAGAGCGGCATCACCAACTATCCGCCGATCGGCGCCGTCGCACACCGCATCCGCACCGGCGATCTCGCGCTGGTGCATGATCTCGGCGAGCGCGGCGGCGTGGTGATCGGCCAGATCACGCAGGATGCGAGCATCCCCGCGACCGTGAACATCCAGGACATGCTCTCCCGCCATTTCGCGCTGCTGGGCACCACCGGCGTCGGCAAGTCGAGCGCGGTCGCGCTGCTGCTGCGCAAGGCCGTCTCCGTCCGCCCGCGCCTGCGCGTGCTCATCCTCGACCCGCACAACGAATATTCGAGCGCCTTTCCCGAGCTTGCGCTGACGATCGACGGTGACGCGCTCGATCTGCCGTTCTGGATGTTCAAGCAGGAGGAGCTGGCCGAGGTCGTCTTCCGCGGGCGTCCGGCGCTGGACGACGAGCCCGACATCCTGCGCGAGGTCGTGGCCGCGGCGCGCACCCGCTACCGCACGCCGACCGCGCCGGATCTGGCGCGGGATCTCGGTTCCTCGCTGCTGAAGCGCCCGCTCGATATCGGCGGCCCGCGCGCGGCCGGGCCGGAGCCGGTGCAGGCCCAGGCGAGCCATGATGCGCCGACGCCCTACCGGCTCAAGGACGTCTTCGCCATCGTCGACGAATTGATCGGCCTGCACGAGCAGCGCTGGCCCCGCGCCGCGCTGCGCTCGCTCAAGGTCCGGCTGGAATCGCTCCATGCCGATCCGCGCTATCGCTTCATGTTCGGCCGCGCCAACATGTACGAAACCATGGCGCCGATCCTCGGTCAGATCTTCCGCGTTCCCATGCATGGCCGCCCGATCACGGCCTTCCAGCTCGGCGGCTTGCCGGGCGAGGTGGTCAATGCGGTCGCCTCCGTGCTGTCGCGCCTCGCCTTCGAGCTGGCGGTCGCCAGCCAGGGAGCGATCGAGGTGCTCGTGCTCTGCGAGGAGGCGCATCGCTATGTGCCGTCCGACCCTCAGCTCGGCTTCGCGCCGACGCGCCAGGCCATCGCCCGCATCGCCAAGGAAGGCCGCAAATACGGCGCCTATCTCGGTGTCGTGACCCAGCGCCCGGGCGAGCTGGACCCGACGATCATGTCGCAGTGCTCGACGATCTTCGCGATGCGCCTCGCCAATGAGCGCGACCAGCAGATCATCCGCTCGGCGATCTCGGACGCCTCCGCCAGCACGATCGCCTTCCTCTCCTCGATCGGCAACCGCGAGGCCATCGCCTTCGGCGAAGGCGTGGCGACGACCATGCGCATGCGCTTCGCCGCGCTCGCGCCGCACGAGCTGCCGGCCATGGGCGGCAAGACCGCGGCGGAGGAGGGCGCGCGCTTCGACCCGACGCTCGACGATCTGGTGCGGCGGATGCGCGCCTGAATCCACCGTCATTTCGGGCTTGACCCGGAATCCATCGTAAGGTGCCGTGCTCTATGATGGATTCCGGATCGGCGCCGCGATGCGGCTTGTCCGGAATGACCGCGGAGGGCGGCCGCTCGGTTGACGTTTGCCGCCGGCGGCTTGTATCTCAGCCAGCGAAATTCTTGCATCGCGGCGGCTTTGCCTGTATGGCCGTCGCAGATTCATCTCCCTGCATCGCCGAGATCGGAAGGAGCCGCCATGGCTCGCGTTACCGTTGAAGACTGCATCGACAAGGTCGACAACCGCTTCGAGCTGGTCCTGCTCGCGGCTCATCGCGCTCGGAACATCGCTTCGGGCTCTTCGATCCTGGTGGCGCGCGACAACGACAAGAACCCCGTCGTCGCGCTCCGCGAGATCGCCGAAGAGAAGCTGAAGCCCGAGGATCTGAAGGAAGAGCTGATCCACTCGCTGCAGAAGCATGTCGAGGTCGACGAGCCGGAGCCGGAGACCGTCCCGCTGCTCGCCAGCCCCACGAGCGCCGCGACCTCGGACAACGAAGTCCAGTTCGATCGCATGAGCGAGGAAGACCTGCTGCGCGGTCTCGACGGCCTTGTGCCGCCGACCGAGAGCGCCGACGACGAGGATTGATTCCCGTCGGGGAATTTCTTCACCGTTTTGCTCTAAAGCCCGGCACTGCCGGGCTTTTTCATGCCCGATACTCGGAAAAGCGCCTTGCTGCCGCCCAGACCTGTGCAAATAATAATGCGTTGCAATGATCGTAGGCTGAGGCTGGGGCCCGCATGGGCATGATGCGGCAATATGAGCTCGTTGACCGGGTCAGGAGCTACAATCCGAGTACCGACGAGGACCTGCTCAACCGGGCCTATGTCTATGCCATGCGCGCCCATGGCACGCAGAAGCGCGCCTCCGGCGATCCCTTCTTCGCGCATCCGCTCGAAGTCGCCGCGATCCTGACGGACCTGAAGCTCGACGATGCCACCATCGTCGCGGCGGTGCTGCACGACACGGTCGAGGACACGGCGGCGACGCTGGAGGAGATCGAGAACCTGTTCGGGCCGGATATCCGCCGGCTCGTCGACGGGCTCACCAAGATCAAGAAGCTGGACCTCGTCTCGAAGAAGGCGGCGCAGGGCGAGAATTTCCGCAAGCTCCTGCTCGCCATCGTCGACGATATCCGCGTGCTGCTGGTGAAGCTGGCCGACCGGCTGCACAACATGCGCACCCTGCATTTCGTCCCGCCGGAAAAGCGCCTGCGCATCGCCGAGGAGACGATCGAGATCTACGCCCCGCTTGCCGGCCGCATGGGCATGCAGGAATTGCGCGAGGAGCTGGAGGAGCTCGCCTTCCGCCATATCAAGCCGGAGGCGCATGCCACCGTCACCAAGCGGCTGGAGGAGGTGACCGCGCGCGAGGGCAAGGTCATCGGCGAGATCGAGCGCGATCTGAAGGACAAGCTCGCGGCCAGCGGCATCGAGGCCGAGGTCCATGGCCGCCGCAAGCGCCCCTATTCGATCTGGAAGAAGATGGAGCGGAAATCCGTCTCCTTCGAGCAGTTGTCGGACATCTTCGGCTTCCGCGTCATCGTCGAGAAGCCGCAGGATTGCTACCGCGTCCTCGGCATCGTCCACATGACCTGGCCGATGGTGCCGGGCCGCTACAAGGACTACATCTCGACGCCCAAGCAGAACGACTACCGCTCGATCCACACCACGGTGGTCGGCCCCGGCCACAGCCGCGTCGAACTGCAGATCCGCACCGATTCGATGGACCGCATCGCCGAATACGGCATCGCCGCCCATGCCCACTACAAGGATGGCCGCCCCGGTGAGCCGATGCAGCTCGTCGACGAGAGCCGCGCCTATCAATGGCTGCGTCGCACCGTCGACCTGCTGGCCGAGGGCGACAGCCCCGAGGAGTTCCTCGAGCACACCAAGCTCGAGCTCTTCCACGACCAGGTCTTCTGCTTCACGCCGAAGGGCCGGCTCATCGCCCTGCCGCGCGGCGCGACCCCGATCGACTTCGCCTATGCCGTCCACACCGATGTCGGCAACAGTGCCGTCGGCGCCAAGATCAACGGCCGCATCGCCCCGCTGCTGACCGAATTGCAGAACGGCGACGAGGTCGAGATCACCCGCGCCGAGGGGCAGGCTCCGCCTGCCGCCTGGGAATCCCTCGTCGTCACCGGCAAGGCCCGCGCCGCCATCCGCCGCGCCACCCGTGTCGCGGTGCGCCGGCAATATGCCGGCCTGGGCCGCCAGATCCTCGAACGCGCTTTCTCGCGCGCCGAGAAGGCCTTCTCCGACGAGAAGCTGAAGGCGGCGCTGAAACGCCTCGCGCGCAGCACCGTGGACGATGTGCTGGCCGCCGTCGGCCGCGGCGAGATGTATTCGGGCGATGTGGTCAAGGCCGTCTACCCCGATCTGGAGCCGGAGAAGCGCACGGCCGGCGAGCCCAAGCCGGCCGCGGCCACGGCGAGCGGCAAGGGCTGGTTCGAACTCGGCAAGGGCGAGAACCTGAAGTTCAAGCTGCCGGGTGAGCCCAGCGCCGACGCCATTCCGATCCGGGGCCTTGGGCGCGACCTGCCGGTGCGCTTCTCGCCGCAAGGCGGCGCCGTGCCGGGCGACCGCATCGTCGGCATCCTGACGGCGGGCGAGGGGGTGACGATCTACCCGATCCAGTCGCCCGCACTCGCTGCCTTCGACAATGAGCCCGATCGCTGGCTCGATGTTCGCTGGGATCTCGACGACAAGGTGCCGCAGCGCTTCCCGGCGCGGATCGCGCTGAAGTCGATCAACGAGCCCGGCTCGCTCGCCCAGATCACCACGATCATCGCCGAGCATGACGGCAATATCGACGCCGTCCAGATGAACCGGCCCAATCCGGACTTCACCGATGTGACCATCGATCTGACGGTCTGGGACCTGAAGCACCTCTCGGCCATCATCAGCGAATTGCGCGAGAAGCGTCAGATCAGCCGGGTCGAGCGCGTGCTGGGATAGGGCCGTTCTTCCGGGGCAGGTCCGTCATTCCCGATGACGGCAGCCTTACCGCGAGGCTCACCCCCGGAACGCCACCGCGAGTTCGCGGACGAAGGAGCGCCCGCGTGCGCTGGAAACCTGGCTGCGCAGCACGACCTGCGAGCGGCCGAGCGGCGGCAGGCCCCAATCCGCCCCGACATCGACCGCGTCGCGCGGCGCGATGCGGCTGGCGAGCGGGCTGACGCCCAACCCACCCGAGACCGCCGCGAGCACCGCCGCCATGCCGCCGCCGATGAAGGCTTCGCGCCAGGGCCGGCCGCAGCGGGTCAATGCCTCGATGGCGTGGCGGCGCAGGCGGCACTCGGTGACGAGGCTGATCATCGGCAGCGGCGCGTCCGGCCGGCGCGTCAGCGCAGGCGAGGCGAACCAGCCGAAGACATCCTCGCGCAGCACCTCGCCGGTCCTGCCTCCCCCGACCCGTCGGACCAGCACGACGTCGAGTTCCCCGGCCTCGAAGGCGGCTTCCAGCAGGCTTGACGGCTCGATCCGGAGATTGACGACGAGGCCGGGATCATGCGCCGCCAGACGCGAGAGCAGGAGTGGGATATCGGGCCCCGCCGCCTGTTCGCTGATGCCGACCGTGATACGCTCCGGCTCCTCGGTGAAGGCTGCGAGCGCCCGGCCATGCGCCGCCAGGAATTCCCGCGCCGCCGGCAGGAAGCGCTCGCCTTCCGGCGTCAATCGCACGAGGCGCGGATGGCGTTGGAGCAGCAGCCGGCCGAGCGTGGTTTCGAGACGCTTGATCCGGGTGCTGACCAGCGATTGCGTCGAGCCGAGCGCCTCCGCCGCGCGCGTGAAGCTGGCGAGCTCGGCCGCTTGCAGGAAGGCGGCGACGGCGTCCACGTCGAGGGCAGGGGAGCTCATCAATCAAAAATCCGTATCTCTGATATCTCGTATGATACGGTTTTATGTTTGTCGTTTCAACGCTAGCTTCTCTCCATCGGCGACCGGCGCGGGATCGCGCTTCGCCGCAAATGGAGACGACCATGCCCCTGATCCGGATTTCCATGCGCCGCGGCCGCCCGGCCTCCGAACCCGCCGCCATCGTCGATGGCGTCTACAAGGCGCTGCGCGAGACCTTCGAGGTGCCTGAGGGCGATCTCTTCGCGCTGGTTCACCAGCACGATGCCGGCGAGTTCATCTACGACGCCAATTATTTCGGCTTTGACCGCTCGGATGCGATGGTGGTCATCCAGATCACCGTCAGCGCCTCGCGCGGCGTGACGCAGAAGAAGGCATTGTTCGCGAGGATCCACGAGAATTTGCGCCGCGATCCCGGCCTGCGCTCCGACGACATCTTCATCATTCTCGTCGAGACGGCACGCGAGAACTGGTCCTTCGGCGGCGGCATCGCGCAATATGTGTGAAACCGACGAGGCGTCGTTCTCGGGCGAAGCGAAGCGCAGACCCGAGAATCTCATGACAAGATAGCTCGTTTCCGAGATGGTCGGGGCAAGCCCGACCATGACGCGGTTCCTTCCTGCGCTTGTCTGCCCTACATCCAGTCCATGGAATGGGTCGACGAGGGCACCGTCATCGGGCTGAGGGGGCATGGCGAAAGCGCCGTGATCCTGGAGGTGATGACGCGCTTCCACGGCCGCCATCTCGGCCTCGTTCGCGGCGGGCGCTCGCAGAAGACGCAGCCGCTGCTCCAGCCCGGCAACCGGGTCGCGCTGACATGGCGGGCTCGTCTCGACGAGCATCTCGGCGAGTACAAGGTGGAGTTGCTGACCTCCCATGCCGCGCGATTGATGGCCGCACCGGTCGCGCTCTATGGGCTGGCGACCATCGCCGGCCTCTTGCGCCTCCTGCCGGAGCGAGATCCGCATCCGGGTCTCTATGAGGGGCTCGCCGTCCTCGTCGAGCATCTCGACGAGCCGCAGCTCGCCCCGCCGCTGGTGGTGCGCTTCGAGCTCGCCATGCTCTCCGAGCTCGGTTTCGGGCTCGATCTCGCCCGCTGCGCCGTGACTGGCACGCCCGATGACCTCAGCCATGTCTCACCGAAATCCGGCAAGGCCGTCAGCCGCCCGGCGGCGCAGCCCTATCTCGACCGGCTGCTGAAGCTCCCGGCCTTTCTCGTCGAGGGGCAGGGCGGACGCCAGCCCTCCGCCGCCGACATCCTGTCGGGCTTCTCCCTGACCGGCTTTTTCCTGCGCCGGCACCTCTTCGAGCCGCGCGGTTTGCAGGAGCCGCCGGAGCGCGCCCGGCTGGTCGAGCTGGCGACGCGCTTGGCCGCGAATTCATCCACCGATTGAACGCAAAATGGCCGCTCCGGCGTTTGCGCGCATGCGTGCGTACCTGCATTGTTCTGGCGGGCTGATTCGTGCTGTGCCATAGAGCATGGCGCGAAGAAGCGGGTGCCGGTTTCCGCAGGGAGCAATGCTCCAGACGATCAGGATCGGCGCGAATTTGGACGGGAAGAGGGCTGACAGCGTATGGGCAAACCGATCGATCCGCCGCCGGAGGATGGAGCCGAGCGCATCGATCTGAAATCGGCGCTCGAAGAACGCTATCTCGCCTATGCGCTCTCCACGATCATGCATCGCGCCTTGCCGGATGCGCGCGACGGCTTGAAGCCGGTCCACCGGCGCATCATCCATGCGATGCGTCTGCTCCGGCTCGACCCCGGCCAGGTCCACAAGAAATGCGCCCGCATCGTCGGCGACGTCATCGGTAAGTTCCACCCGCATGGCGACCAGTCGGTCTATGACGCGCTGGTGCGCCTCGCGCAGGATTTCGCCCAGCGCTACCCGCTCGTCGACGGGCAGGGCAATTTCGGCAATATCGACGGGGACAACGCCGCCGCCTATCGTTACACCGAAGCGCGCATGACCGAGGTCGCGCGCCTGCTCCTCGACGGCATAGACGAGGACGCGGTCGATTTCCGCGAGACCTATAACGGTGAGGACGAGGAGCCGGTCGTACTGCCGGCCGCCTTCCCGAACCTGCTGGCCAACGGCTCGCAGGGCATCGCGGTCGGCATGGCGACCTCGATCCCGCCGCACAACGCGGCCGAGCTCTGCGACGCCGCGCTCTACCTGATCCAGCACCCGGAGACCTCCTCCGAGCAGCTCATGACCTTCGTGCCCGGGCCGGATTTCCCGACCGGCGGCATCATCGTCGAGACCCGCGCCTCGATGGCGGAGACCTACCGCACCGGGCGCGGCGCCTTCCGCACCCGCGCGCGCTGGCTGAAGGAGGACCTTGAGCGGGGCGCCTGGCAGGTCGTCGTCACCGAGATCCCCTACATGGTCTCGAAGGGCCGGCTGATCGAGAAGATCGCGGAACTGCTCAACGACAAGAAGCTGCCTCTGGTCGCCGACCTGCGCGACGAATCCGCCGAGGACATCCGCATCGTCATCGAGCCGCGCGCCCGCAATGTCGATGCCAACCTGATGATGGAATCGCTGTTCAGGCTCTCCGAGCTCGAAGCGCGCATTCCGATGAACATGAACGTGTTGACCGGCGGGCTGGTGCCGCGCGTGCTCGGCCTCGCCGAGGCGCTGCGCGCCTGGCTCGACCATCGCCGCGAGGTGCTGCAGCGGCGCTCGCGCTTCCGGCTCGGCCAGATCGACAAGCGGCTGGAAATCCTGCGCGGCCTGCTGATCGTCTATCTCGACCTCGACCGGGTGATCAAAATCATCCGCGAGGAGGACGAGCCGAAGATCGAGCTGATGAAGGTCTTCGAGCTCACCGAGGTCCAGGCCAACGCGATCCTCGACACGCGCCTGCGCGCGCTGCGCAAGCTCGAGGAGATGCAGCTCAAGACCGAGCTCGACGAATTGACCAAGGAGAAGGGGCAGATCGAGGAGCTGCTCGGCTCCGAGGCGACCCAGTGGAAGACCATCGCCTGGGACATCCGCCAGGTGAAGAAGACCTTCGGACCGGAGACGGCGATCGGCAAGCGCCGCACCGATTTCGCGGATATGCCCGATACCACCGATATCGACCTGACCCAGGCCATGGTCGAGCGCGAGCCGATCACGGTCGTGATCTCGAAGAAGGGCTGGATCCGCGCGCTGAAGGGCCATGTCCAGGACAAGTCGAGCTTCTCCTTCAAGGGCGACGACACGCTCCAGACGGCCTTCTTCACCGAAACGACGGCGAAGGTGCTGGTGCTCGCCTCGAACGGCAAGGTCTTCACGCTGGAGGCCTCGAAGCTGCCGGGCGGGCGCGGCTTCGGCGATCCGATCCGCCTGATGATCGAGCTCGAGGAGACGGCCGAGATCGTCTCGGCTTTCGCCTACAAGCCCGGTTCGAAGCTGCTGATGGTGACGAGCGAGGGCAGGGGCTTCGTCGCGCCCGCGGACGATGTCGTCGCCAATACGCGTAAAGGGAGGCAGGTCCTGAATGTCGACGGAGCGACCGTCGCGATGCTGGCCGTGCCGGCCGATGGCGACCATGTCGCGATCATCGGCCAGAACCGCAAGCTGCTCTGCTTCCCGATTTCCGAGGTGGCGGAGATGGGGCGCGGCAAAGGCGTGCGCCTGCAACGCTACAAGGATGGTGGCCTCTCCGACGCCAAGACCTTCAAGCTGGCTGATGGACTGACCTGGCTCGACACCTCCGGCCGGACCTGGACAGTGCCGCAGGCCGATCTGCTCGAATGGCTCGGCCACCGCGCCGAGTCCGGCCGCCTGCCGCCCAAGGGCTTCCCGAAGAGCAACAGCTTCGGCGGCTGACGGGCTTAAGGTCGCGACGCCCGCGGCGGTCCGGTCAAAAAGTCCCGACGACGCCGAGGAAGAAATTGCAGGTGACGGTCGCCTTGAAATAGTTCGACTGCGCCTTGCCGGTGTAGTCGATTTCGATCTCGCCTTCGGCCCGGCCTTGCAGCATGACGAGCGGCGTCGCTCCGCCCGGCCGCCCGGTGAGCCGGAGATTGTACTGCGCGCTGCCGGATTGGCTGATCTTGTTGGGATCGAGCGGGGAATATTTCGGGATTCCGATATCGACATCGAGCCCGGCGGTCGGCTCGCTGATCGATTTGAACGGCTTCGGGATGAACGACAGGATCTGAGCCTTGAACCTGCTGTTGACCGGGATGTCCTGGACCAGCTTGACGATGTTCTGCGTCGATCGCACGACCGGGTCGCTCGGGTCCTGCACCGGCACGAGCGTGAAGGTCAGGTTGAGCAGGCTCGGCTGTCTCACGGGTGAGAAGGACGCCGAGGAGACCCCCGCCAGGCTCAACTGAGGGCCCAGGATGACCGGGGGCTGCAGGACGAATTGCGGCTGCTTGGGCGTGGTGCCTGGCAGCGTCAGCGGCGGGATCAGCTGCGGCGGCTTGATTCCTAAAGCCCCGCCGGCTCCGAAGGTCGGCCGCGTCAATTCGGGAAAGACGAGGACCTGCGCCGGGAAGGTTTCGACTTCGAACAGGATGGCGCGGGTCCTCGGGCCGACGATGCCGTCCTTCGTCAGCCCGTGAAGCGTCTGGAATTTGCTCACCCGCTCATGAGTCTTCGGCCCGAAGATGGCGTCGAGCGCGAGCGGGGTTTCGCGACGCAGATGGTAGTTCAGCCGGTCCTGGAGGATCCGCACATCCTGGCCGCTCATGCCCTTGCTGAGATTGCGCGCCATCGCTTCGCCTCGCCTGAGGAGTTCGAAGCCGGGCGACGGGGATCCAGGCTGCCGGCCCGCGGCACGCTCGCCCGATCCGGGAACGTCCGGTCAGGCGCAGCTTATTGTGTCCGCGAGCGGCGGGATCATCAGTTTGGAGGACGAGGGCGAAATCTCGGGGCGATGCGCGGGATGCCGCCCTGCCGGTGTCGGCGCCGACTCCGTCAGCGAAGCCGTTGGCCGACCACGCCGACCTCGACGCCGAGCGTCAGCTTGTCGGTAACGGCCCATTCCACGCCGGCCCGCGCCTCGGGCCTGACCGCGATATCGCTCTGGCTGAAGGGCGGGGAGACGCTCGTCGCGCCATAGCGCCAGGTCTCGTTCGCGGCGGACATGCCGACCTTGGTGTAGACCAGCACGTCCGGTGTCACGAGCACGCCGGTCTTGATCTGGAACGCGCCGGCGAAATCGCGGGTATAGGCGACATTGCCGAAGCTCGGCGTGCCGTAGCCTCCGAGGGTGGGCGAGTAGTCGAGCGCGCCGACGATGCCGTAGACGAAATTGCCCTCCTGCCGCATCGTTCCCATTTCGAGGCCGAAGGTTGGCCCCGCGCTGGTGCGCATATGCTTGCCGCTCGTCACCTGGAAGCCGGAGGAGATGCGCGCATAGGAGCCCTCCCATTTCGGTGAGAGCGAGGGCGCGTCCCAGGCGAAGGAGGGCAGCGAGGCGAAGCCGGTGAGCGGGAGCGAGGTCTGGGCCCGTGCCGTGCCGGCGGCTGCAAACAGAGCCAGCCCAGCGGCGGTCACGGCGGCGGAAACGACCGGAAATCTCACGTCGAAGGCATCCTCACGGCAAATACCTGCTGGAGCCTAGCATGAGGTCCGGCGAATGTCGCCGTTTTGTGGCGCGGCCGCTCCGCGCAGGCGCGCCTGGCGGCTCAGGCGATCTTGGTGCGCAGCTTGAGGAAGCGCAGCGTCCGCTCGGCGGTGGCGAGGTCGAGCTTGGCATAGGCGTCGACGTCGTCGTCGATGTCGCGCGAGGAGAAATAGAGCCGTCGCGCCCGCAATTGCAGGATGGCGCGGAAGGCCGTCATGCCGACGCCGAGCGAACGGCAGGTCACCGCGATGCCGCTGGCATTGCGCTGCATCAGCACCCGCAGCGCCTGCTCGGGGGTGATCTCGGCGACTTGCGACAAGACCTGCGCCAGGTGGAAGGCGCGGTCCTCGTCGGCCAGCATGGTCAGGACGTCGTCGACCTCGCGCACCTTGGCGGTGAGATCGGAGAGCAGGAGCTTCACTTCCAGACGCTGCTGGCGGGCCTGCCGGGCGAGCGAGACCGCTTCGTCGGTCGGTGTCCCCGCAGCGCCGGAGCCGTCCGACAATTGCTCGACGATGCGCAGCACCCGTTCAGCCCGTTTCGGTGCGAGATCCGAGCGCCGGGCGAGGTTGCCGGCGATTCCCGCATCGCCGGTGCCGCGCTCCAGCAGCCGGTCGAAGCCGCGATCCGAGAAGGCGGCGCCCTCATTGGCGCTGACGGTTGAGAGAACGGTCCGGTCGCCGCGCTCGACCAGGATGTCGGTGACGCTCTCGGACAGGCGCGCGCGCTCGGCGATGGCCGCGAGATGCTGCTGCGTCTGGCTGACGGCGATGGCGGCGAGATCGGTGTCGGTGAGGACCGGGGACAGGGTCAGGACCAGCCGCGCCACCTCGACATTGTCGTCGCCGCCGAGCGTGACGGCGACGTTGCGCGGCAGGCTCGGCAGCGCCGCGACGCGATCGGCATAGCCCTGGCGGTCCTCGTCGCCGAGATGGGAGAGCGACGTCACCGCGATGTCGCCGTAATGCTCCTTGCTAACCTCGCTCGGCTCCTGGTCCAGCAGGAACAGGTCCGTGACGGCATTGAGCAACTGCCGGCGCGAATCCGACGACATCTCGGCCGGCATCCGGGTCAGGTCGCGCAGCATGAAGCCCCCCAGGCGATCAGGTACCGGGACAATGCGAGATGCGGACTTGATTTACTCTTAAGCCGATTGCGCTTTTTCGGGGAAAACGGGGGCGGATACGCCGATCCCTGACCGTATGGCCCGACGCCCTACGGGAATGCGATCATTCTTGAGATAATGCCCTCATAGGTTGCGGAATTCGGTTCGTTGGCGTCGCGACGCGCTTCACGCGGTGGGAGCGTTCGTCTCGACCCGCTCCCAGCCCTGCGGCGTCAGCCGCTCCTGCGGCAGGAACCGGGCCTTGTAGGACATCTTGGGCGAGCCATCGACCCAATAGCCGAGATAGACGTAAGGCAGTCCGAGCCTGCGGGCGCGCGCGATGTGATCGAGCACCATGAAGGTGCCGAGCGAGCGGAGCTCCAGCCCGGGATCATAGACCGAATAGACCATCGACAGGCCGTCGTTCAGCGTGTCGGTCAGCGCCATGGCGAAGAGGTCGCCCTGGCCGCGCCCGGTGAAGCCCGAATCCGGTCCGCGCCGCCGATACTCGATCAGGTTGGTCTCGACATGGGTGTCCTCGACCATCATCGCGAAGTCGAGCGCCGACATCGTCGCCATGCCGCCGTCCGGATGCCGCTCGTCGAGATAGGAGCGGAACAGGGAATAATGCTCGGAGCGCGGCTGCGGCGGGCGGGCCTCGCCGATCAGGTCGCTGTTGCGGGCCAGCACCTTGCGGAAGCCGCGCGAGTAGCGGAAATCGTCGACGCAGACGCGCACCGAGACGCAGGCCCGGCAGACCTCGCAGGCCGGGCGGTAGGCGATGCTCTGCGAACGCCGGAATCCGCCTTGCGACAGCACGTTGTTGAGGTCGCCGGCGCGCGGTCCGACGAGATGGGTGAACACCTTCCGTTCCTCGCGGCCCGGCAAATAGGGACACGCGGTCGGCGAAGTGAGGTAGAATTGCGGGGCATCCCGCAACGGGCGCGTCACGTCGGCTGGCTCCCCGGAAGCTTCCGCCCTTCAATGTAGCATCGGCAGCGGCGGCAACAAGCGCGATGCGAGATCGGGAGGACGCGATGGCCGGTGAAAAGGTAGTTCTCCACGGCGCGCGCGAAACGCTTCTCGTCACGCTCTGTGCCAAGGCCGGCGAGAGCCAGCTGCCCGATACCCTGCTGAAGGACCGCTTTGCCGCGCAGGCCCTGGCGGGGATCGACTACGATTTCGACCGGCTGAGGATCGACCGCGACATCATGATCGGCGTCGCCTTGCGGGCTCACCTCATCGATGGCTGGACGCGCGATTTTCTGGGGCGACACCCGGATGCGACGGTGCTTCATCTCGGCTGCGGGCTGGACAGCCGCGTCTTCAGGATCGCGCCGCCCGAAACCGTCCGCTGGTTCGACGTCGACTACCCGGACGTGATCGCCCTGCGGCAGCGCCTCTACCCGGCCCGCGACGGCTGTGTGCTGATCGGCTCCTCGGTGACCGAGCCCGAATGGCTCGAAGCCGTGCCGCGGGACAAGCCGGCCTTCGTCATCGCCGAAGGGCTGTTGCCCTATTTGCCGTCGGAGGAGGTGCCGTTGCTGCTGGAGCGCGTGACCGGGCATCTGCCCGGGGGCGAGCTGGCCTTCGATGCCTATAGCCAGCTCGGGCTCATCCTGATCGCCTGGCAGCCCTCCATCCGCGCCACCGGCGCGGCCTTGCACTGGGCGCTCGACGAGCCGGAGGAACTGCTCCGGCAGCTTCCCCGGCTCGAGCTGGTGGAGGAGCTCACAGGCTATGGTTCGCGCGGCTACGACCTCGACCAGATCGCGCGCCTGTCCCTGTTCGCGCGAATGGCCGTGCCGGTCATGGAGATGATCCCGGCCTTCTCGCGAATCGGCCGCCTGCTGCGTTTCCGGTTTTAGCCCCTCAAGCCCGCACGACCACGAGGCCGGTCAGCAGGTCATGGCCGAGGCGCCGATCGGAGCGGAAGAGGCCGCAGCCGATGTCGATGAGCCACAGCGCCACCGTTCCGGCCGCGACGTAGAAGAACAGCGCATGCACCGCCGCGACGAGCCCGTCCGGCCGCCCGCCATCCGCGGTCTCGACCCGCAAGCCGGCGACGCGCATGCCCCAGGTCGACTGGCGCCGGCCGCCGACCGTCAAGGCCGCATACCCCAGCGCCGTCACGAAGGCGGCGGCCGGGATCAGGAACCAGGTCGCGCCGAAGGTGACGAGGCCGAGCACCACCAGCAGCAGGAAGACCAGCCAGCCGAGGAAGAACAGCACGACGATGTCGATGATCCAGGCGAAGAGCCGCGAGCCCAGGACGCCGCTGACGTTCTGGTAGGGACGCTGCTCCAGAGCCGTGATCGGCGGCTGGCCGTAGCGGGTATCGCTCATCGAACTCGATCCTCATGACGGCGCGCGGGAATGCGCACCCGGGCAACAATGTTTGATCAGCGCGTCGGTTCCGCAAGGCCACGCGGCAGGATGCGCCGGGGCGCGAAGCCATTTTTCGCCAGCATGTCCTCGATCGCGCGCGAATGCGCCTCGCCGCGCGTCTCGACCGTGACGTCGAGCGAGACGCCCTTCGCCGGCACGTCGAGGAAAAGCCGGCCATGGCTGACCTCGAGGATATTGGCCCCCTCATTGCCGAGCAGGCTCGCGATCTTGCCGAGCAGGCCGGGCCGGTCGCTGCTGGTCAGGCGGAAGGCGACGATACGGTCCTCCCGCTCCAGCTCGCGCACCATGATCGCGGCGAGCAGGCGGGTGTCGATGTTGCCGCCGCAGAGCACGAGCCCGACCTTGCGCCCGGCATAGCGCTCCGGCTCCTTCAGCATCGCCGCGAGCCCGGCCGCGCCGGCGCCTTCCGCCAGGCTGTGCTGCAGGCAGGCATAGGCGTTGACGGCGCGCTCGATCAGGTCTTCGCCGACGAGCACGATGTCGGAAACCAGCTTCGAGACGATCGGCAGCGTCATCTGGCCAACGGTCTTGACCGCGATGCCCTCGGCCAGCGTCGCCCCGCCGATCGGGCGGTCCTGCCCGTTCACGGCGTTGAAGAAAGAGGGATAGAGGTCGGCCTCGACGCCGATCAGCTCGATGCCGGGCTTGATCGCCTTGGCGGCGACGGCATTGCCGGCCATCAGCCCGCCGCCGCCGAGCGGGATGATCAGCATGTCGAGATCGGGCTCGTCGGCGAGCATCTCGCGCGCGACAGTGCCCTGGCCCGCCATCACCGCGGCATCGTCATAGGGGTGGACGAAGACGAGCTGCTCGGCGCCGGCGAGTTCGCGTGCCTTCTGCGCGGATTCGTAGAGCGTCTCGCCATGGAGCACGACGCGCGCGCCATGGGCGCGGGTGTTCTCGACCTTCACCAGCGGTGTCGTCTCGGGCATCACGATGGTCGCGGGGATGCCGAAGCGCTTGGCGTGATAGGCCACCGCCTGGGCATGGTTGCCGGCCGACATGGCGATGACGCCGCGGGCCCGCTCGGCCTCGCTGAGCGAAAGCAGCTTGTTGACCGCGCCGCGCTCCTTGAAGGAGGCGGTCGCCTGCATGTTCTCATGCTTGACCATGACCTGCGCGCCCGTGAGCTCGGAGAGGCGCGGCGCCGGCACCAGCGGCGTGCGCAGGACATGGCCTGCGATCCGCCCCGCGGCGGCGTCGATGTCCTCGGGCGTGATCGCGAAGGTCTCGGTCATGATGAGGTCCGTGTCTCGTCCGGGGGCGAAAGGCAAATGTGTTTTCGGACGGAAGCCGATGCAGCAGGCTGTCGTCAAACCTGGCGCGGCGTCAATTCGCTGTCGCCGAAGAAGCCGCCGGGGCGCCAGATCAGCACGATGGCGAGCAGCAGATAGACCGCGAGGTCGCGTTGCTCGATCGGCAGCGTCGCCGACCAGGCCGCTTCGAAGCCGGCGATGAACAGCCCGCCCAGCGCCGCGCCCGGCACCGAGCCGATGCCGCCGAGAATGGCGGCGACCAGCGCCTTGAGGCCGAGCGAGAAGCCGCCGGCGAAGCCCATTCCGCCATAGATCACCGTGACGATGACGCCCGCCATGCCGCAGAGCGCGCAGGCGATGATGACGGCGATGTCGCGCACGGCGCGTGCATCGACGCCGAACAGCGCCGCCGTGCCCTCATCGTCGGCGACCGCCCGCCAGGCCCGGCCATAGGCGGTGCGGCGGATGAGCTGCACCAGCCCGAGCGTGGCGCCCAACCCGATCAGCGTCAGGAGGGTCGCGACCGGGTTGAGCGTCACGATGAAATCGCCGGCATGGACGAGCGCCACGGGAGCGTTGAACACCGGCGGCAGCCAGCGCAATTGCGGCCCCTGGGCGAGGCGCAGATATTCCGAAAGCGCGATCGAAAGGCCGATCGTCGCGATCAGCATCTGCTGGCCGCTGGCGCGTTCGAGATGGCGCAGCACGAAGCGGCCCATGGCGAAACCGTGCAGCGCCGAGACGAGGATCGCCACGGTGAAGGCGACGGCGAGCCCCGTCAGCGGCGTCGAGACGGCGAGCGAGAGCAGCAGCGCCACGCCGACCACCGAGGCCAGCGCCCCGAGCGCGGCGAATTCGCCGAAGCACAGGATGATCCGGCCGGTCAGCCCGTAGACCAGCGCATAGGCGGCGGCGAGCAGCCCGTAGATCGCTGCCGAGGGCAGGCCGCTCAGTGCCTGCTGCAGGCCATAGGCGAGGCCGGCCGGCACGGCGGGCAGGTCCGACGCCGTGGGCGCGGCCGGGTCCGGCGGGGGCTCGCTGCGATCCTCGAGATAGAAGCGGCGCAGGAAATAGAAGCTGGCATCCGACATCGGCTGCCCGTCCGAGGCGATGCCGATCAGCGTCGGCCGCCCGAGCCCCTTGTCGTCCGTGCCGAACAGGCAGTCGATGCTGCGATGCCGCGCGACGCCGTCGCCGAGCTGCATCCGGTAGAGCAGGCGCAGGGCCCGCCGCACCGGGCCGACCGTCATCCGTTCGATCTCGATATGCGCTCCCGGCGGGTTGAGCGGCGGGATCGCCTGCCGGCACAGCCGCGTCTGGTCGGTGTCGAAGTCTTCGCCGCAACCGGCGAGGGCCACGAGGACGGCAACCAGAATCGGCAGGAGGAGCGGGCGCATGCGGCGGCAACGGTAGCGCTTGCCCGTGCCGTTTGAAACATGGCTTTGGAGTGGGTGGTGTGCCGCTAGCTCAGATCGGGCGGATCGAGATATCGATTCAGGGTCTGTGCTCCATCAGACAGATCCTGAGCCTTGTCGTCGCGCCCGAGGCTGCGATACGTCTTCGCTGCGTCGTTTCGGCTGTGGATTTCGGCTTCGACCAAACGGCGCAGCTCGTCCTTGCCCAGCACCTTGCGTGGGACTTCGACCGCGCTGTCGCCGAATGCGTGAAACACATAGCTGTGTCGATCGCCGACTGGGACGGCCTGGGCATTGTCGATCGCGGCGATCAATTCGCGTAGCACCGTTACCTCGGCGGATTTGCGCTCTCGCATCGCCGTTCGCAGGTCGGCCTTCAGTCGCTCCTGGAAGCTCTGGCTTTCATCCGTCATCATGCTGAAACCGTCGTCGCTTTCGAGCGGAGCGGAAAACCATTCGGCACCCACCGAACGCGCCGAAATCGTCTGGGACCGGAAAGCTCAGCCCGCCTTCAGCATCTTCGCCACGCGCGGCGCGAAATAGGTCAGCACGCCGTCGGCGCCGGCGCGCTTGAAGGCCAGCAGGCTCTCCAGCATCGCCTTGTCGCCGTCGAGCCAGCCATTCTGCACGGCGGCCATCAGCATCGCGTACTCGCCGGAGACCTGATAGGCGAAGGTCGGCACGCGGAACTGGTCCTTCACCCGCGCCACCACGTCGAGATAGGGCAGGCCGGGCTTGATCATCACCATGTCGGCGCCCTCCTCGAGATCGAGCGCGACCTCGGCGATGGCCTCGTCGGTGTTGGCCGGGTCCATCTGGTAGGTGCGCTTGTCGCCGATCAGCGTCGCATTGGTGCCGATGGCGTCCCGGAACGGGCCGTAGAAGGCGGACGCATATTTGGCCGCATAGGCCATGATCTGCACGTCCTCCTGGCCGGCGGCGTCGAGCGCGGCGCGGATCGCGCCGACGCGCCCGTCCATCATGTCGGAGGGGGCGATCACGTCGGCGCCGGCATCGGCCAGCGCCAGCGCCTGCCGGACGAGGATCGCGACGCTGGCATCGTTCAGGATGCGCTCGCCATCCATCACGCCGTCATGGCCGTGCGAGGTGTAGGGGTCGAGCGCGGCGTCGCAGATGATGCCGATCTGCGGCACCTCCCGCTTGATCGCCCGCACCGCGCGGCACATCAGGTTTTCGCTGCTCAGCGCCTCCGAGCCCGTCGGGTCGCGCAGCGCCTTTTCGACATAGGGGAAGGGGGCGATGGCGGGGATGCCGAGTGCCGCCGCCTCGGCCGCCTGCCGGACGGCCTCGTCGATGTTCAGCCGGTCGACGCCGGGCATCCATTCCACCGGCGTGCAGGCCTGCTGCCCGTCCATCAGGAAGATCGGCCAGATCAGATCGTCGGTCGTCAGCCGTGTCTCGCGCACCAGCCGTCGCGACCACTCGGCCTTGCGGTTGCGGCGCATGCGGCGCGTCAGTCCGAGCGAGGGGGCGGCCTGGGCCTCGCTCTGGCGCGACTCAGGATGGGGGAACGGCCTGACGACCCGGGATTCCATGGCGATGCCTCAAATGACGACGTCGCGGCACGCCCGAGGCTTGAGCGGGGGCGGCAGCTTCATGCCGGCTTCATATCACATCGGAACAATTCCAAACCAGAGGCGCATGGTCGCAAGCCGAGCGAGCATGCCGGTCTGGCCTGCGATGCCGGGCATTCGGTCTTTCAGTATTTCGAAAGTGGGCGGCCATACCTTGCTTGACCATTAGCTTGGGGAGGGGCCGACGCTTGACCACTCAGCGCATGACGCGAGCATTCCCCGTGGACAGCGCTCTGTTGAACGCTGTCGTGGAGCATGTGGACCAGGGAATTCTGATGGTGGACGCCAACGGCTATGTGGCGGTCTGCAATCAGCGCGCGATCGATCTGCTCGGCCTGCCTGCCGACTTGATGCGGTCCCATCCGTCGTTCGAGGCGGTGAAACGATGGCAGATGGAGCAAGGCGAATTCGGTACGGTCACCGAAGCGCTCCTTCGCGCCATCAAATACGAAGGAATAAACGTCGAAATTCTGGACTATGAGAGGCAGAGACCGGACGGGACGGTGCTGGAGGTTCGAACCAACCGCCTTCCCAATGGCGGAATGGTGCGCACCTTTACCGACATCACCATCCGCAATGCAGCCGAGAACGCGATCAGGGTGAGCGAGGAGCGCCTGCGGCTGGCATTGCAAGCCAGCAGGATGGCGGCCTGGGAACTCGATCTCGAGACGCTGTGGGTCGATCGCTCCGAGAATTCCATGGTGCTGCTGGGAATTTCTTCGGGACCGGCAGCCGATTTCATCGATCGGGTGCATCCCGACGACCGGCAGAGGGTGACGACCTTCTGGCACGCCGTGATGTCGGAGGGCAGTGGCGCGACCGAAGTGCGCTACCTGTCCCCCGACGGCACGCACACATGGCTGTCGCTCAGGGCTGAGCGAAAGGGCGAAAACCGGCTCATCGGACTGACCTTCGACATCGCCGATCGGAAAGCGGCCGAGGAAGCCATCTGGCGAACCGCCAACCACGACCCCCTGACGGGCCTAGCGAACCGGGCGCTGTTCCATGTCCGCCTGAACGAGGCCCTGAAGAATGCGGGGGACTCCGGGGCCGGCGTGGGCCTGCTGCTGCTCGATCTCGACGACTTCAAGGATGTCAACGATACCCTCGGCCATGCGGTCGGAGACCTCCTCCTTCAGGAAGCGGCCCTTCGGCTCAGGAGCTTCGTCGCCGAAGGCGATACCGTGGCACGCCTCGGGGGCGACGAGTTCGCCATTATCCTCGCCGAGATTTCAGCGGGGAGCGACGCCATCGCCCGGGCTGCGGAAATTGTCGAGGCTCTGCGCGCGCCCTTCCAGCACGAGGGGCGGGCGCTCTCCACCACGGTCAGCATTGGGCTGGCGACCTTCCCGGAACATCACCGCGACCCGGTCGAACTGATGAAGGACGCCGACATCGCGCTTTATCGCGCCAAGGAGCAGGGGCGCAGCCAGGCGGTGGTGTATACCAGCGCCGCCCGCGAGACGATGGAACACCGCGTGACCATCGCACATGACGTGCGTGAAGGGCTCGCTGCACGGCAGTTCGTTCCGTACTACCAGCCGAAAGTGTCGCTGGTGACAGGCCGGATCGTCGGCTTCGAGGCGCTCGCGCGGTGGAACCACCCGACCAAAGGGCTTCTCACTCCCGGTTACTTTGGCTCCATGTTCTCTGAGCAGGCCATTTCGATTGCGCTGGGCGAGCAGATGATCCGCCAGGTTGCCGCCGATGTTCGGTTATGGCTGGACCAGGGTCTCGAATGCGGCCGGGTAGCCGTCAATTTGTCTTCGGCCGACATCTCCGACCCGAAACTCGCCGACAGGATTCTCCGCATCCTGGAAGAGGCGCGCGTCTCCTCGGCGCATTTCGAAGTCGAAGTGACCGAAACGGCGTTCCTCGGGCGCAGGACAGCGACGGCGTCCGCTATCTTGAGCGAACTGCATGAGGCTGGCGTCTCCATCGCTCTGGACGATTTCGGGACGGGGTTTGCCTCGCTCCTGCACCTCAAGCAGTTCCCCGTGGATCACATCAAGATCGACCAGAGTTTCGTGCAGAACCTGATCAGCGACGACAGTGACGCCGCGATTGTCGCCGCCATCGTGAGCCTCGGCCACGCCATGGGAATGCATACGACGGCAGAAGGGGTCGAAAGCGCCGAGCAGGCCGCGCGCCTGCGAGAAACAGGGTGCGATTCCGCTCAAGGCTTTTTGTATGCAAGGCCTCTGCAAGGGGAGAAGGTGCCGAAGACCATTCGGAATTGGTCGCCGGCAGGCCGCTCGCCCTCGATCCGCTCCTGACGCACCAATGATCCGAGCCACCGGCCAGCACGCAACCTTCACCGGCTCCAGCAGCACCGTTTGAGCCGGGGCAGGTCTTGGAGGCAGGGTGCCGGCTTCAGGGGAGATCCTCCAGCGTTCGTTTCCACCCCAAACCGACATTTGCACCGTTACACCACCCCCCGCGTTGACAACCTCGCCCCCGCCTTCCAGAACCGCAGCCCATCGTAACCGGGGCGGATCATGGCGCAGGACCAGGACATCATCTGCGAGATCCGCGGCGCGGCCGGCGTGGTCATCCTCAACCGGCCGAAGGCGCTGAACGCGCTCAGCCTCGGCATGGTCCGCGAGCTCGCCCGCGCCCTCGACGCCTGGGAGAACGATCCGCAGGTGACGCGCGTCGTCGTCATCAGCACGAGCGAGAAGGCTTTTTCGGCCGGCGGCGACATCCGCTGGCTGCATGATTGCGGCAAGGCCGGCCGCCAGGACGAGATGCTCGCCTTCTGGGGCGAGGAGTACATCCTCAACCATCGCATCAAGACCTATCCCAAGCCCTATGTCGCGCTCATCGACGGCATCGTCATGGGCGGCGGTGTCGGCATCTCGCTGCATGGCAGCCATCGCATCGCCGGCGACCGCTATCTCTTCGCCATGCCCGAGGTCGGCATCGGCTTCTTCCCCGATGTCGGCGCGACCTATGCCTTGCCGCGCCTGCCCGGCGCCTTCGGCAACTTCCTCGCCCTGACCGGCGAGCGCATCGGTGCGGCCGACGCGCTTTCGGTCGGCCTTGCCACCCATAGCGTCGCCAGCGACCGCATGGCCGAGCTCGCCGACGCGCTGACCAGCCGCGCCGCCCTCGACGACATCCTCGCCGGCTTCACCATCGCCCGGCCGCCCGGCCCGTTGCAGGCGGAGGCCGCGACGATCGCGGACGCCTTCGCCGCGGCCTCGCCGCTGGAGGTCGTCGCGCGGCTGAAAGCTCTCGCGACCGGCGGCAGCGCCTTTGCCGGCAAGCTCGCGCAGACCATCGCCGCCAAATCGCCGACCAGCGTCGCCATCGCCCATGAGCAGATGCGCCGCGGCAAGGATCTCGATTTCGCCGAGGCGATGCGCACCGAATTCCGCATCGTCTCGCGCATCGCCCATGGCCATGATTTCTATGAAGGCGTGCGCGCGGTGGTGATCGACAAGGACCAGGCGCCGCACTGGCGGCCGGATACGCTGGAAGCCGTCGAGCCTGCCGCGATCGCGGCCTATTTCGCTCCGCTCGGCGCCGCCGAGCTGAAGCTGGAGGTCTGAGCTTGGGTCTGGGTGGCGACGTCGAGGCCCTGCGCGGCGAACAGGCGGGCGAGGGCGGCACCAAGGATGCGGCCCGCTGGCGGCTCGTGCTGGTCTGGTTCCTGCGGCTGCTCTCGGTGCTCTGGCTCGCCAAGGGGCTGATGGCCTGGATGGTGATCTTCGGCGTTTCGGGCGACGGCCAGCTGCCCTTCGAGAATCGTTTGCTCAGTTTCCAGGCGATCATCGTCTATTTCGCGGTGATCGACCTCGTCGCGGCGGTGGGGCTGTGGCTGACCTCGACCTGGGGCGGGGTGCTCTGGCTGCTCGCGACGCTGAGCCAGCTCCTGCTGAGCTTCTTCTTTCCGCGCTTCGTGCCGATGACGACCTGGATGGTCGGCATCTATATGGCGCTGATCGCGGTCTACTTCCTCGTCACCTGGGCGGCCGAGAACGAGGCGGAGTAGGGCGCTCCGGCCTCCTTGTCGAGCGAGCCCTCATCCTTCGAGACGCCATTCCCTCGGGAATGGCTCCTCAGGATGAGGCTCGGATTTCAGCGCAGATATCGACCCTCCGGCCGACTTCGAGCGACGGGCGCTGACGCCCTGCAACCGTGCGATTGCCGCGAGTCATGGTAAGAATCGCTTTAGCTTAAGCGTTTCTGGCTTCACCTACGATTCACCCAAAGGGGTAAATCTCCGATTCATCCTGATATTTAAACTCGTTTTCATCCGGGCAGGCTTATGGTGTTTTTCAGAAGCGGACCGGAAGAGAAATTCCGGCCGGCACACAACAGGCGGGTAATACCATGAAAGCGAGCGTGAAGACTTCTGTAGTTGCCAAGGATAGCGCGGCCGATCTCAACGTGAAGCCGCTTTATCTTGAGTCGCTCACCCTGGTGGAGCGGCTGCATCGCCGGCTTCTCGACGTCATCAAGGATGAGTTCGAGCGCCGCGGTCGCGACGACGTCAACAGCGTGCAGGCCCTGCTGCTCTACAATATCGGCGACGCCGAACTCTCCGCCAGCGAGCTGCGCACCCGCGGCTACTATCTCGGCTCGAACGTCTCCTACAACGTCAAGAAGCTGGTCGAGCTCGGCTATCTCCATCACGCCCGGTCGCGCATCGACCGCCGCTCGGTCCGCATCAGCCTGACCGAGAAGGGCGCCGAAGTGCACGACATCGTGAAGGGCGTCTACGACAAGCATGTTCGCACCGTCGAGCAGATCGGCGGCATCGCGGCTGATGACTTCGAGCGCATGAACAACGCGCTGCTGCGGCTGGAGCGCTTCTGGACCGATCAGATCCGCTACAAGCTCTGAAGGCCGTCTTTCCAGGGGTTTCGGGAGATTGCCCACCGGGCGGCTGGCTAACCCCAGCCGTCCGGGGTCGTTTCAGCGGCGGTGAGATGCCGGCCGGCAGTCAAGTGTGACTTTACTGCCATGCATGCGGCAAAACATGGCCATGCCCTAAATTCGCCGCTCTCATCACGCCTCTTTAACTGTGATACGACACCGTCGCCGTCATGGGAGCCGATCAGCCGCGCTGCCGCTCCCGCCGGCGGCGTTTTCGTGCCGGCCGCCCGCGTTCGGATGAAGTTGAAGAGGGAAGAGATGTCGCAACTGAGCCTGACACGCCGCGAGACTGTGCTGGCGCTGCTTTCCGGCGCTGCCTCGACCGCAGCGGCTCCTGCTTTCGCCCAGCAGGCCGAATGGCTTCAGAATTACGATGCCGGCCCGCGCAACGCCGTGTTGCGCTCCTCGACGCCGATGCTGTCGCCCGAGTCGCTGCAGGCGACCGAGCAGGCCATCGCTGCCTATCGCGACCTTGCCGCCCGCGGCGGCTGGCAACCGGTGCAGTTGCCCGATCGCATGGGCCTCGGCGCCAGGGGGTCCGCCGTTGCGGCGCTGCGCCAGCGCCTCTCGATCACCGGCGACCTCCAGCAGAATGCCGGTGAGAGCAACGTCTACGACTCCTATGTCGAAGCGGCGGTGCGCCAGTTCCAGGCCCGGGTCGGCCTCTCCACGACCGGCGCGATCAACCGCGCGACGGTCGTTGCGCTGAACGTTCCGATCGACCGCCGCATCCGCCAGCTCGAGACCAACGTCGTGCGCCTGCGCACCTGGTCCGGCAATCTCGGCGGGCGCTATGTCGTCGCCAACATCCCGGCTGCGATGGTCGAGACGGTCGAGAACGGCCATGTCGCGACGCGCCATGCTGCCGGCGTCGGCAAGATCGACCGCCAGTCGCCGCTGCTCCAGACCAAGATTCCGGAAGTCAATTTCAACCCGACCTGGACGGTTCCCGCCTCGATCATCAAGAAGGACCTCATCCCGAAGATGAGGAAGGAGCCGAACTACCTCGCCGAGAACAAGATCCGCATCATCTCGTCCAGCGGTGGCGAGATCGCGCCTTCGCAGGTCAACTGGAATTCGGACGAGGCGACGCGCTACACCTTCCGGCAGGATCCGGGCGGCGACTTCAACTCGCTCGGCTTCGTGCGCATCAACATTCCCAGCCCCTACGGCGTCTACATGCACGACACGCCGGCCAAGGGCATCTTCGGCGACGATTACCGCTTCGTCTCCTCGGGCTGCATGCGCGTCCAGAACGTGCGCGACTACGTCGCCTGGCTGCTCAAGAACACCCCCGGCTGGGACCGTGCCAAGATCGACGAAACGATCAATTCCGGCCAGCGCGTCAACGCCCGCATCGCCGATCCGGTCTCCTGCTATTGGGTCTATGTCACGGCCTGGGCGACGCCGGATGGCGGTGTGCAGTTCCGCGACGACATCTACAACAAGGACGGCCTCGGCCCGGCGCCGGTCGCCGCGCTTCAGGGCGAAAACGACATCTGATCCCGGGCGCTCCGCCGGATCGCTACGAAGCCCGCCGATCTTCATCGGCGGGCTTTTTGCTTGGTTCGCCTGCTTCGATCGTCCGGGCCGCGCGTCGCGGAGACGCGGGAGCACCGGCGGCCACGCCGGACCGATACACGAGGCGCGCCTATTGCGGGGCAGACTCCGGGCGCACCAGGAGCTTGTCGATGCGGCGGCCGTCGAGGTCGACGATTTCGAAGCGCCAGCCGTCGAAAACGAAGCTTTCCCCGACATCGGGCAGATGCCCGAGCTGGAACAGCGCGAAGCCTGCGACGGTGTGAAAATCGCCGTCGGCGGATTGCGGCCTGATGCCGAGATGGCTCAGGGCCTCGTGCGCCGGCATCATGCCGTCGATCAGCAGCGAGCCGTCCTCCCGCACGGTGACGTCAGGATCCTCGCCTTCCGTGGCGGGCAGGGCGCCGGCGATGGCCTCGAGCAGGTCGGTTTGCGTGACGATGCCCTGGAGGCTGCCATATTCGTCGACGATCGTCGCCAGGCGTAGCGGCGAGCGCTTGAAGAGCTCGAGAATCTTCACCGCTGATGTCGCCTCATGGACGATCACCGGTTCGCGGATCACCGCGATGGGGTCGAGCGGCTGCCCGTCCAGGAACTGGTCGAGAAGATCCTTCTTCAGCACCATGCCGAGCGGCTCGTCGATACTGCCGCGCCCGACGAGCAACTGCTCGTGCCGGCAGGCGCGGATGATGCGGATCATGTCCTCGCGCGTTTCTTCGGCGTCGATCCACTCGATCTCGTGGCGAGGCGTCATGATGTTGGCGACCCGCAGGTCACCGATGTTCAGCGCCCGGACCAGCACCTCCTGCTGCGCCCTTTCGAAGATGCCGGCTTCCTGGCTGGCCTGAACCAGCAGCTTCAGCTCATCGGGCGAGTGCAATGCTCCTTCCGCTGCGCCCGGCCGCAGGCCGCAGGCGCGCAGGACGAGGTTGCCGAGCCCGTTGAGCGTCACGATGGCCGGCCGCAGCAGGAACAGGAACAGCCCGAGCGGGCGCACGATCCACAGCGCCGTGCCCTCGCTGCGCTGCAGTGCGAGGCTTTTCGGCGCGAGCTCGCCCAGCACGATGTGCAGGGTCGTGATGATGATGAAGGCGATCGCCACGGCGATGGCGTGCGAGCCGAAGGAGATCAGCCCCTCCGGCAGCCACCCCAGCAGCGGAACGATGAGATGCGCCAGCGCGGGTTCGCCGATCCAGCCCAGGGCGAGCGAGGATATGGTGATGCCGAGCTGCGTGGCGGCCAGGTTGGAGTCGAGATTGTCGAGCGCGCGCTGAAGGACGGTCGCATTCATGCGGCCTGCCGCGACCAGCTCCGTCACCCGGCTCTTGCGAACCGCGACGAGCGAGAACTCCGCCGCGACGAAAAAGCCGTTCGCGGCAACGAGGATGAGGACCGACAGAATTCCGAGAACGTCGACCCAACTGCTACTGCCATCGCCCGCAGGCATGATCTCCTCTGGAAGGTTGCGGCGTGTCGCCACGCCGGAGAACAAAAAAGGCGGCATCGCGCTGGATGCCGCCGCATCCGCGCCTGACGCGGATATTTCGCAACTAACATGCCGGGGCCGCGGCTGGCTAGAGCCCGTGCCCGCGGGCGGCGGCGGCGCCTCGGCGAGCGGCGCAATGCCTCGGGGTAGGGGAAACGCTTGGACAGCCCCCCGCCGCATGATAGGGAGCCGGCGATGGAGCCGGTTCGTGGCCGGCCGCCGAACTTCAGGAGCCGGATATGAGCGAAGCCGCGCGCGACAAGCACCTCTCGAACTCCTTCTTCGGCGCCTCGCTGCATGATGCCGATCCCGAGATCGCCCGCGCGATCGATCTGGAGCTCGGTCGCCAGCGCGACGAGATCGAGCTGATCGCCTCCGAGAACATCGTCTCCCGCGCCGTGCTCGAGGCGCAGGGCTCGGTGATGACCAACAAATATGCCGAGGGCTATCCCGGCCGGCGCTACTATGGCGGCTGCCAGTTCGTCGACATCGCCGAGAAGCTCGCCATCGAGCGCGCCTGCCGGCTGTTCGGCTGCAGCTTCGCCAATGTCCAGCCGAACTCGGGCTCGCAGGCCAATCAGGGCGTCTTCATGGCCCTGATGCAGCCCGGCGACACCTTCATGGGCCTCGATCTCGCCGCCGGCGGGCACCTGACCCATGGCGCGCCGGTCAACCAGTCCGGCAAATGGTTCAACGTCGTCTCCTACGGCGTCTGCGTCGTCGACCAGCTGATCGACTATGACGCGCTGGAGCGTCTCGCCGTCGAGCACAAGCCGAAGGTCATTGTCGCCGGCGGCTCGGCCTATGCCCGCCACTGGGACTTCGCCCGCTTCCGCGAGATCGCCGACAAGGTCGGCGCCTATTTCATGGTCGATATCGCCCATTTCGCTGGTCTCGTCGCCGGTGGCGCGCATCCTTCGCCGTTCCCGCATGCTCATGTCGTCACCACCACGACGCACAAGACGCTGCGCGGCCCACGCGGCGGCATGATCCTGACCAATGACGAGGCGCTGGCGAAGAAGATCAACTCGGCGATCTTCCCGGGCATCCAGGGCGGCCCGCTGATGCATGTCATCGCCGCCAAGGCGGTGTCCTTCCTCGAGGCGCTGCAGCCCGAGTTCAAGACCTATGCCCATGCCGTCGTCGCCAACGCCAAGGCGCTGGCCGAGACGCTGAAGGCGAAGGGCTTCGACCTCGTCACCGGCGGCACCGACAACCACCTGATGCTGGTCGATCTGCGCTCGAAGAAGCTGACCGGCAAGGCGGCGGAAGCGGCGCTCGGCCGCGCCCACATCACCTGCAACAAGAACGGCATCCCCTTCGACCCGGAGAAGCCGATGACGACTTCCGGCATCCGTCTGGGCACCCCTGCGGCGACCTCGCGCGGCTTCGGCATCGCCGAGTTCAAGCAGGTCGGTGAATTGATCGCCGAGGTGCTGGACGGTCTCGCCGCCAATGGCGAGGACGGCAACGCCGCCGTCGAGCAGGCCGTGACCGCCAAGGTCAAGGCGCTCACCGCGCGCTTCCCGATCTATTGAGGATGGTCTCGAAGGGGCTCTGAGAAAGGCTGGCGAACCGGAATGCGCTGTCCCTATTGCGGCTCCCTCGACACGCAGGTGAAGGACTCCCGTCCCACCGACGATCATGCCTCGATCCGCCGCCGCCGGGTCTGTCCCGATTGCGGCGGCCGCTTCACCACCTTCGAGCGCGTGCAGTTGCGCGAACTCACCGTGGTCAAGCGCTCGGGCCGGCGCGCGCCTTTCGACCGCGACAAGCTGGAGACCTCGATCGCGCATGCGCTGCGCAAGCGCCCGGTCGCGCCCGAGCGTATCGAGCGCATGGTCAACGGCATCGTGCGCCAGCTCGAAAGCTCGGGCGAGGCGGAGATCCCGAGCTCGACCATCGGCGAACTGGTCATGGAGGGGCTGAAAGGCCTCGACGACGTCGCCTATGTCCGCTTCGCCTCGGTCTACAAGAACTTCCGCGAGGCCAAGGACTTCGAGGAGCTGCTCGGCCAGCTCGGCACCATCGAGGAGGAGGCCGCTTCCGCCCCGCCGCCCCGCGCTGATGACTGACCGAGACGCGGTCGACCGCGTCTTCATGGCGCAGGCGCTGGCTTATGGCGCTCGCAATCTCGGTGCGACCTGGCCGAACCCTTCGGTCGGCGCCATCGTCACGCGCGATACGCCGGACGGGCCCATCGTGGTGGCGCGCGGGCTGACGCAAGCCGGCGGGCGCCCGCATGGCGAGGCCCTGGCCTTCGCGCGGGCGGGCGCCGCATCGATGGGCGGCACGCTCTATGTCACGCTCGAACCCTGCTCGCATCGTTCGCTGCGCGGCGGCATTCCTTGCGTCGAGCACACGATTCTCTCCGGCGTGAGGCGTGTCGTCTCGGCCATAACGGACCCGAATCCCTTCATCGCCGGTCTCGGCCATGCATTGCTGCGCACGGCCGGCATCGAGGTCGTCACCGGGGTGTTGCGGGAGGAGGCAGAGCGCGCCCATCGCGGCCATGTCCTGCGGGTGACGCAAGGCCGGCCGATGGTGACCTTCAAGATCGCCCGCACGGCCGATGGCTATGCCGGCGGGGCAGGGGGCAAGCCGATCGCCGTCTCCAGTCCGGCGGCCGGGGCCTGGGTGCATCTGCAGCGGGCGCATCACGACGCGATTATGCTCGGTATCGGCTCGGTGCTCTCGGACGATCCGCAACTGACGGTGCGCCTGCCTGGCATGGCGGAGCGCTCGCCCGTGCGGGTCATCCTCGACACCCATTTGCGGCTGTCGCTGACGGCGAGGCTCGTTCGCACCGCCCGCGAGGTTCCGGTCTGGGTGATCGCGGCCGAGACTGCGCCGGTCGAGCCGGAAACCGCGCTGGTCGCGGCCGGCGTCGAGGTCATGCGCGTTTCGGCTGCGCCGGACGGTCATCTCGACCTTGGCGAGGCGCTGAAGCTGCTCGGCACGCGCGGCATCACCCGCGTGTTCTCGGAAGGGGGCCCGCGCATCGGCGAGAAGCTGGCGCTGGCGGGGCTCGCCGACGAGGTCATCGTCTCGACCTCCCCGAAAATGCTGGGTCAGCCCGGCATTGTTGCCGTGCGTCCGGGCCTTGCCGGGCTGCTGGCCGACCCCGATCTTTACCGCCTCGCCGAAACCGAATGGATCGGCGGCGATCGTTTCGAGCAATTCGTGAGGAGAGGCTGATGTTCACCGGCATCGTCACCGCCATCGGCGAGGTCGTCGAATCCGAGCGCAAGGGGCCGAACCTCAAGCGCCTCGCCATCGCCTGCCCCTATGAGGCGGACGGTATCGCCATCGGCGCCTCGATCGCCTGCGCCGGTGTCTGCCTCACTGTCACGGCGCTCCGGCCGCGCACGGATGGCGAGCCCGGCTGCATCTTCCAGGTCGAGGCGGCGGCCGAGACGCTGGCCAAGACGCTGGTCGGCGAATGGGAACCCGGCACGCTGGTCAATCTCGAGCGCTCGCTCAAGGTCGGCGACGAGCTCGGCGGCCATCTCGTCGTCGGCCATGTCGACGGTGTCGGCCGCATCCTGAAGATCGACGCGATCGAAGCCGATCCCGACGAGCCCTGGGGCGCGACCGCCCGCTTCCACATCCGGGCGCCGCAGGGCCTGGCGCGCTTCATCGCGACCAAGGGCTCGATCTGCCTTGACGGCACCTCGCTCACCATCAACACGGTCGAGGACGACGTCTTCACCGTATTGCTGATCCCGCATTCCTTCGCCGTCACCACCTGGGGGCAACGCAAGGAGGGTGATGCCGTCCATGTCGAGGTCGATCTGATGGCGCGCTATGCCGCGCGGCTTGCGGAGGCGCGCCCGCAGGGGTAAGAGCCTGCGCTCAATTCGAGAATTCGAGCCCTCATCCTGAGGAGCCGCGAAGCGGCGTCTCGAAGGATGTTCCAGCGTGCTCTGGACCATCCTTCGAGACGCCATTTCTGTGGAAATGGCTCCTCAGGATGAGGGCTGTGTGATCCGGTCATTGGACCGGAGTCGACTGCAACAAGGACAAGAACCATGGCCGGACCCCGGCAGATCTCGGCCGACGAGGCCGCAACTCCCGCGCTCGACATCGAGGGCGCCCGCGTGCTCGTGGTCGAGGCGCGCTTCTACGACACGCTCGCCGATGAATTGCTGGCGGGCGCCACTGCCGTGCTCGAGAAGGCCGGCTGCCGCGTCGACGTGGTCACCGTGCCCGGCGCGCTCGAAATTCCCTCGGCGATCGTCATCGGCCTGCGCGCCGCCGACGAGTCGGTCGATCCTTACGAGGCCGTCGTCGCGCTCGGCACCGTCATTCGCGGCGAGACCGGCCATTACGACATCGTCGCGGGTGAAAGCTCGCGCGCGCTGATGGACCTCTCGGTCGCCTTCGCCCTGCCGCTCGGCAACGGCATCCTCACCGTCGAGAACGAGGCGCAGGCCTGGGCCCGCGCCAACCGCTCCGAGATGGACAAGGGCGGCGGCGCGGCCGAAGCCGCGCTCGCCGTGCTGCGCTACAAGCGCTCGTTGGCCGAGGCCGCCGATCCGGAGCAACCGGAATGAGCCGCGCCGAGATGCGGCGCGGCGCGCGTCTGTCGGTCGTGCAGGCGCTCTACGAGATGGAGATCGGCGGCCGCGGCGTCACCGAGGCCATGGCCGAGTTCGAGGCCTTCTGGATCGGCCAGGAGGTCGAAGAGATCGAGTTGCCGAAGGCGGAGATCGCCTTCTTCCGCGACCTGCTCGGCGGTGTCGTGCGCGAGCAGCGGCTGGTGGATCGCACCGTCGATGAGCTTCTCGCCAAGGACTGGCCGCTGAAGCGCGTCGAGGCGGTCGTCCGCGCCGTCCTGCGTGCCGGCGCCTATGAGCTTGCCTTCCGCAAGGACGTGCCGGCCCGCGCCGTCATTTCCGAATATGTCGCGGTCGCCCGTGCCTTCTATGACGGCGAAGAGATCGGCATGATCAACGCCGTGCTCGACCGCATGGCCCGCGACTTCCGCGCCGACGAGTTCGACGCTCCGGCGGCTTAGCTCATTGAGCTCTACGCCGTCATTCCGGACGCAGCGAAGCGGAGATCCGCAAACCATCGTCGGGCGTCGCGTTCTATGATGGATTCCGGGTCGGCGTTGCTATTGCAGCTTGCCCGGAATGACGACGGACAGGCTCGGAACCCTTGGAGGCCGGTCGACGATGGCCGATAACCAGCGCCCCGGCGAATTCGAGCTGATCGAGCGCTATTTCGCGCCTTTGGCCGGGCCGGGCGGCCTCGGCCTCCTCGACGATGCGGGGCTGCTGCGGCCGGGCCGCGGCTATGAGGTCGTCGTCACCGCCGATGCGCTGGTCGCCGGCGTGCATTTCTTCCCGGATGATCCGCCGGCCGCGATCGGCTGGAAGGCGCTTGCCGTCAACCTCTCCGACCTCGCCGCCAAGGGGGCGAAGCCCGAGGGCTTCGTCCTCACCATCGCCCTGCCGCGCAACTGGACCGAAGGCTGGCTGAAGGACTTTGCCGCGGGCCTCGGCCGTCTCGCGCAACAGGCCGGCTGCCCGTTGATCGGCGGCGATACCGTCTCGACCTCCGGGCCGCTCACCCTCTCGATCACCGCTTTCGGTGCGGTTCCCGCCGGCCGGATGGTCCGCCGTGCCGGCGCGAAGCCCGGCGACGTCGTGCTCGTTTCCGGCTCCATCGGCGATGGCGCCCTCGGCCTCAAGGTGCATGGTCCGGACAAGCCCGGCTGGGTCGCCGCGCTGGATGACGGCCAGCGTGGGTTCCTGGCCGACCGCTATCTGCATCCGCAGCCGCGCACCACCCTGGCCGAGGCGCTCCAGCGTCATGCCAGCGCCGCCATGGACATTTCGGACGGGCTCGTCGGCGACCTCGCCAAGATGTTGAAGGCCTCCCGAGTCGGGGCCGAGATCGACCTCGACGCCGTTCCGCTGTCCGGTCCGGCCCGCGCCGCGCTCATGGCCGATCCCGCGCTGGCGGAACTGGCCTGGACCGGAGGAGACGACTACGAAATTCTCTGCACGGCGCCTGAAGGAGAGTATTCTTCTCTGATTGCGGCGGCCGCGGAGCATGCGGTTCCGCTGACGCCGATCGGCCGGATCGTCTCCGGGGCGGGCGCGGTGCGTTACAGCGGAAAGGGCGCAGCGCAGGGTTTCGCGCACGGCTCCTTCTCTCATTTCTGAAAGCGACGCCCCGCGGCGCCGCGGAATGGCGTGGCGATGAACCAGCATGTCCAGGTCGCCGAGGGCGACAGGCTCGCGAAGCGCAATGCGCTCGTGCTGTCCGGCGCCCAGGCGCTCGGCGGCGCCAATCCGGCGATCGTCGTCTCGCTCGGCGGCCTCGTCGGCGCCCAGCTCGCCGCGGACAAGACCTTCGCCACCGTGCCGGTCAGCCTGCTGCAGCTCGGCATCGCGGCCGGCGTCATTCCGGCGGCGATGCTGATGCGCCGTTTCGGACGGCGCGGCGGCTATCTCATCGGCGCGCTTGTCGGGGCCACGGGAGCGAGCCTGGCGGCTGGCGGCGTCGCCTCCAGGGAATTCGGGCTGTTTTGCCTCGGCACCTTCATCTGCGGGCTCTACGGTGCCTTCGTGCAGAGCTATCGCTTCGCCGCCGCCGATACCGCCAGCGCGAGCTTCCGGCCCCGCGCGATTTCCTGGGTCATGCTCGGCGGATTGGCGGCGGGCATCATCGGTCCGCAATCGGTCTACTGGACCCGCGACCTGACGCCATCCGCGCCCTTCGCCGCGAGCTTCCTCGCCCAGGGTGCGCTGGCGCTGCTGGCGATCTGCATCGTCTCGCAACTGCACGCGCCGCCGGTGAAGACGGTCCGTAGCGATCTCGGCCGGCCACTCGGCCAGATCATGCGCCAGCCGAAATTCATTGCCTCGGTCATCGCCGCGCTCGTGGCCTACGGGCTGATGAGCTTCGTGATGACGGCCGCGCCCATGGCGATGGTCGCCTGCGGCCATTCGGTCGGTGATGCCGCGCTCGGCATCCAATGGCATGTGCTCGGCATGTATGGGCCGAGCTTCTTCACCGGCAAGCTGATCGAACGCTTCGGCAAGGAGGCGGTGACGATCACAGGCCTCGCCCTGACGGCGCTGGCGGCGATCATCGGCTTGGCGGGCCTCAGCGTCGGCCATTTCTGGCTGGCGCTGGTGCTGCTCGGCATCGGCTGGAACTTCGGCTTCATCGGCGCCACCGCGCTGGTGACGGATTGCTACCGGCCGGAAGAACGGGTGAAGGTGCAGGCGGCCAACGACTTCCTCGTCTTCGGCTCGGTCGCCATCGCCTCGTTTTCGTCCGGCGGCCTGCTCAGCCATGGCGGCTGGGAAACCGTGAACTGGCTCGTCTTTCCGCCGGTCGCGCTTGCCTTGCTCTTGGTGATCTGGCAGCGCACGCAGAAGCGCGTGGGGCTGGCCTGAAGCCCTCCTGATCTGACGATGCCGGGGAAACGGATGACCGACCGCAGCTTTCCGCCTGCCACCGGCCGCGTGCCGCCCGGCGCGATCGGCCATAACCGCGGCGTGGTGAAGCGGAACTATGCCTTCATGCCGCCCGAAGGCGTCCTGATCAGCCGCCTGCCGCATTGGGCGAGCACCGTCGTCCGCATTCTTGCCGGGCCCGTGCTTGGGGCGGGATTTGCGCAATATGTGCTTGAAATCGCGCCTGGCGGCGGGACGCCGGCTCCTTTCGGCGAGCCGGACATCCAGCATTTCTACTATGTCCTCTCCGGCGAGATCGCCTTCGCCATCGAAGGTGGCGAGAGCCGGACGCTCGGCCCCGGCGGCTTTGCCTATCTGCCGCCCGGCACGCGCTTCACGCTGCGCAACGACACGGGCAGTCGCGCCGATGTGCTGGCGCTGCGCAAACGCTACGAGCCGGCGCCCGGCCTCGCCGTTCCCGAATCGATCCTGTCGCATCGCGACGCCGTGCCGATGACGAATCATACCGGCATGGAGGGGCGCGGCTTCCAGTTCCTGCTGCCCTATGGCGATATGCGCTTCGATTTCGAGATGAACCTGATGTGGTTCAAGCCGGGAGTTTGCTTCCCGGCGGTCGAGACCCATGTGATGGAGCACGGCCTCTATATGCTGGAAGGGCAGGGGCTCTACTTCCTCGATCAGGACTGGCACGAGATCTGGGAGCGGGATTTCATCTGGATGGGCGGCTTTTGCCCCCAGCAATTCTACCCGACCGGCCATGGCGACGCCTGCTACCTGCTCTACAAGAACGTCAACCGCGACGTCGCGCTCTGAGCCTGAATCGCCCGTACCTGACATTCGACGAAATTTGTAAGCGCAGCCGTTTGCGCTCACCGCCGAAACTTGCCACAAATTCGCCTGACACAGGCGACGCAAGGCGGGCCTTTTAGTCTTCAGGGCCCGTTTTTTCGCTGCCTGACGTCCAACGCTGCAAAGAGGAGCGACAGCGCTCCCGACAGCCCGGAAGCTCAAGGTAGGAAACCGAATGTCAGCTCTGCTTCTCATCATCGTATTGAGTGCGCTGTCGATTGCTTACGGCATCTGGGCCTATGGCGACGTCATGAAGCGCGATGCCGGCAACCAGCGCATGCAGGAGATCTCCGGCGCGGTCGCCGAAGGCGCTCAAGCCTATCTCAAGCGCCAATATCTCACCATTTCCATGGTCGGCGTCGTCCTCTTCGTCGTGCTGGCCTGGCTGCTCGGCAAGTGGGTGGGCATCGGTTTCCTGATCGGCGCGGTGCTTTCGGGCAGCGCCGGCTTCATCGGCATGAACGTCTCGGTGCGCGCCAATGTCCGCACGGCACAGGCGGCGATGCAGTCGCTCGGCGAGGGGCTCGACGTCGCCTTCAAGGCCGGCGCGGTCACCGGCATGCTGGTCGCCGGCCTCGCGCTGCTCGGCGTCGCCGTCTATTACGGCGTCCTGACCTCCTTCCTCGGCTTCGAGCCTTCGAGCCGCACCGTCATCGACTCGCTGGTGGCGCTCGGCTTCGGCGCCTCGCTGATCTCGATCTTCGCCCGTCTCGGCGGCGGCATCTTCACCAAGGGCGCGGATGTGGGCGCCGACCTCGTCGGCAAGGTCGAGGCCGGCATCCCCGAGGACGATCCGCGCAACCCCGCGACGATCGCCGACAATGTCGGCGACAATGTCGGCGATTGCGCCGGCATGGCCGCCGACCTGTTCGAGACCTATGCGGTGACGCTGGTCGCGACCATGGTGCTCGCCGCGATCTTCTTCGCCGGCCAGCCCGCGCTGGGCACGATGATGCTCTATCCGATGGCGATCGGCGCGGCCTGCATCGTCACCTCGATCATCGGCACCTTCTTCGTGAAGCTCGGCGCCAACCAGTCGATCATGGGCGCGCTCTACAAGGGCTTCATCGCGGCCGGCGTGCTCTCGGTCGGCGCGATCGCGGTGGTGAACTACGTCATGTTCGGCGGCTTCTCCACCAGCTTCACGACGGTCCAGAACGTCACCTTCACCTCCGGCAACCTCTTCGGCTGCGCGCTGGTAGGCCTTGCCGTGACGCTCTGCATCGTCATCATCACCGAATACTACACCGGCACCGGCAAGCGCCCGGTCGTCTCCATCGCCCAGGCTTCGGTGACCGGCCATGGCACCAACGTCATCCAGGGCCTCGCGGTCTCGCTGGAGGCGACGGCGGCGCCGACCATCGTCATCATCGCCGGCATCATCGCCGCCTACAGCCTCGCCGGCCTGTTCGGCATCGCGATCGCGACCACGGCCATGCTGGCGCTGGCCGGTGTCGTCGTGGCGCTCGATGCCTTCGGTCCGGTGACGGACAATGCCGGCGGCATCGCCGAGATGGCGGGGCTGCCCAAGGAGGTCCGCCACTCCACCGACGCGCTCGACGCGGTTGGCAACACCACCAAGGCGGTCACCAAGGGCTATGCGATCGGCTCGGCCGGCCTCGGGGCGCTGGTGCTGTTCGCCGCCTACACCTCGGACCTCAACTTCTTCATCACCGAGGCCAACAAGGCGGGCAGCACGGCCTTCCAGTACTTCAAGGGCGTCACGCTCGATTTCTCGCTGTCCAACCCCTATGTCGTCGTCGGCCTGCTGCTCGGCGGCCTCATCCCCTTCCTCTTCGGCGGCATGGGCATGACGGCGGTCGGGCGCGCGGCGGGCTCGGTGGTCGAGGAAGTCCGCCGGCAGTTCCGCGAGAAGCCCGGCATCATGCAGGGCACGGAGCGGCCCGATTACGCCCGCGCCGTCGATCTGCTGACCAAGGCCGCGATCAAGGAGATGATCGTGCCCTCGCTCCTGCCGGTGCTGGCGCCGATCGTGACCTATTTCGTGATCTACTGGATCGCCGGCAAGAACAACGCCTTCGCGGCCGTCGGCGCCATGCTGATGGGCGTGATCGTCACCGGCATCTTCGTCGCGATCTCGATGACGTCGGGCGGCGGCGCCTGGGACAACGCCAAGAAGAGCTTCGAGGACGGCTTCGTCGACAAGGACGGCGTGCGCCACATGAAGGGCTCGGACGCGCACAAGGCCTCGGTGACCGGCGATACCGTCGGCGACCCCTACAAGGACACGGCGGGCCCCGCCGTGAACCCGGCGATCAAGATCACCAACATCATCGCCCTGCTGCTGCTGGCGATCCTGGCGCATAGCTGAGCGCAGGCATCGCCTGAACATCTGGAGCCCGCGACGAAAGTCGCGGGTTCTTCTTTTTTGGCAATGGCTTGCTGCGGCCGATTGAATCAAATCGGCAACGCCTTGAATCAAGCCCGCAAGCTACGGCCGGGAGCGTAGTGTTGCCGCATGCTGTCGGCGCGAAGTGCTGGCATGGTCCCCGCGACCGAGGAGGAACCATGTCCACGCAAGCGCTCGAAGCCACATCCGCGACCCCGAACCGCAGCACCGAATTCGCCCTGTTGCTGGCGCTGGCGACGCTTTGGGGCGGCTCCTACACCTTCATCAAGCTCGGCGTGGAGACGATCCCGCCGCTGACCCTGATCGCCGCCCGCACGCTGATCGCCGGCTTGATCCTGCTCGCCGTCATCCGGGGCCGCGGCCTGCGGATGCCGCGGGATCTGACCGCCTGGCGGCGCTTCCTGACCCAGGCCTGCCTCAACAGCGTCGTGCCCTTCACGCTGATCGCCTGGGCCGAGCGCAGCGTCGATGCCGGCCTCGCCTCGATCCTCAACGGCACCACGCCTGTCTTCGTCTTCCTGATCTCGCTCGTGCTGATGTCCGGCAAGCGCCCCGACTGGCGCAAGGGCCTCGGTGTCGCCGCTGGCGTCGCCGGCATCAGCCTGATCGTCGGCGTCGACGCCTTTTCCGGATTGGGCTCGCAAGCCCTGCCGCAGCTCGCCATCGTCGCGGCGACGATCGCCTATGCCTGCGCGGCGCTGTTCGGCCGGCATTTCACCGGGATGGATCCCTTGCTGCCGGCGGCCGGCTCGATGCTGACCGGCACGGCGCTGCTGATCCCGGCCGCCCTTGTCGTCGACCGGCCCTGGACGCTGGCGCCCTCGCAGGAATCCCTGCTCGCGCTGCTGGCGTTGTCGGTATTCTCGACGGCGCTCGCCTTCGCCATCTATTTCCGGCTGATCCGCACGCTCGGCTCGGTCGGGACGACGGCGGTGTCCTATCTGCGCGTGCCGATCGGCGTGGCGATCGGCCTCGTCTTCCTGGGCGAGCGCCTGCAGCCGACGGCCTGGGCCGGTCTTGCGCTGGTGGTCGTCGGGGTGATGGCGATGACCCTGCCGGAGAAAAAGCAGGCCCGGCCTGCCTGAGGGCCGGTGCACATCCCGAAATGGCCCAAAAAGAAACCCCGCGACCTCGTCGCGGGGTTCTCCTGTCTTCGGACCGCGTGGGAGCCGTTCAGGCGCCGAGCGGGTTGAACTTGGTGACGCCGCGGAACAGGTTGCGCAGGAAGCTCTGCTCCTGGCCGCCGGCCGGGGTGGTGCGGCTGATGAAGTCGAAGATCACGCCGTCCTGCAGCCCGTAATTGGCGATGCGCTCGACCTTGAAGCTCTTGTTGAAATAGATCACCAGCACGTTCTGGTCGATGACCTGCGGGTCCTGGAACTGGAAGCGACGGCGCATCCGCTGGCTGATATAGTAGAAGGTGCGGTTGCCGACGGTCGAGGTCGTCGACGGCGTGCCGAGGATCTGCAGCACCGACTGCACGTCCATGCCGACCTTGACCTGCGCGACGAGCGAGTCGTCCATCACGAAGCCACGGGTGAATTCCTCGTTCATGCCGGTCGATGTCGGCAGGACGAAGCCGCCGGCATCGGGGCCGCAGCCGGCCAGCGTCAGGGACGAGGTCGCGAGGGCTCCGAGCAGAACGGCGCGGCGGGAAATCTGGGTCATGCGGGCACGATCCGAAAGGCGAGGGCGGACGTGGAGGGCCGGGTGACCGTTCCAAGCCGCTTGTCAAAAGGGGCAGGGTTGGCGTAACGCCCGAGGATGGCTTTGGCAAGGCGAGGACGCCCGCGACGCGGCCGGGCGGAGGCAAGAGCGTGATTTTCGGTTGGTTCGGCAAGCGCGCGCAACGGCGCGCACCTGTGGATGCGCTGTTCGGGCGCGTCGCGGAAGCGTCGCGTCAGCCCGGGCTCTATCTCGCGGGCGGCATTCCCGACAGCTTCGAGGGCCGCTTCGAATCGCTGACCCTGCACATGTTTCTTGTGTTGCGGCGGCTGCGCGAATTGCCGCCGCCTGCGGGCGATCTCTCGCAGGAGCTGATCGATGCCTGCTTCGCCTATCTCGAGCTGGGCTTCCGCAATGGCGGCGTCAGCGACATCGCCGTGCCGAAGCGGATGAAGAAGATCGGCCAGATGTTCTATGGCCGCATCCAGGCCTATGAGCCGGCCTTTGCCGGATCCGATCCCGAGGCGCTGACGGAAGCGTTGCACCGCAATGCCTCGCAGCAGGGTGCTTCCGCCGTCGCCACCTATCTGCGCGAGGCGCAGGCCGGGCTCGCCGCCCTCGACCTCGAAGCGCTTCTGCATCGCGAGCCGCTTTTTCCCGATTTCGTCAGCCAGGAGGCCGTGCATGACGCCTGATCACGGGCGCGTCTTGCCCTTGAGCCACCCCATCCGCGTCGAGCTCATCCGCCTGCGCGGCACCGAGGCCGTGGTCAAGGCCGAGCCGCAGCAACTGGCCGGCATCGCCGCGATGCTCGACCTCGCCTCCCTGGAGGCGCTCGAGGCGCGCTATATGCTGACGCGCAATGGCGAACGGGTGAAGCTCGAAGGCCGCATCGAGGCGCGGCTGCATCAGACCTGCATCGTCACGCTCGAGCCTTTCCCGGTGCGGCTCGACGTGCCGGTGAAGCTCGATTTCGCACCGCAGGACGATGCGCTCGCCGCCGCTCGCCGCACCGATTCGGGCGATGCCGACATCGACATCGAGGTCCTGCTCAACGAGGAGGACCCGCCGGAGCCGATCGTGGACGGCGTCATCGATCTGGGCAGCGTTACGCTTGAATTCCTGGCGCTCTCGCTCGATCCCTACCCGCGCAAGCCGGGCGTGAGCTTCGAGGCGCCGGCGGCGGATTCCGCAGAGCTCTCGCCCTTCGCCGCGCTCGCGAAGCTGAAGCGGGACGCCACGTGACGCGGGCAGCGGGCAGCAGGGCCGCGGAGACGGATCGCAACAATGATTGAGCGGCGCCAAACCGCCTCCGCCGCTTGCGGCTTGGCGCTAAACCGCTATTGTCCGGCCGGCAAAGAGCCGCCCGGGATCGAAGGTCGGCCGCTCCCGGGACACACCAGAACTCCATGACAAGACCGGTTACAATCGCGCTCGATGCGATGGGCGGGGACCACGGCCCTTCCGTCGCCATTCCCGGCGCTGCCCTGATGCTGGAACGACGCCCGGATGCGCGCTTCGTCATTTTCGGCGACGAGAAGGAGGTTCTGCCTCTGGTCGAGCAGCACCCGAAGCTCAAGGCCGTCACGACGTTCCATCATACCGAAGTCTCGGTGAAGATGGACGACAAGCCGAGCCAGGCGCTGCGCTACGGCCGCTACAAATCCTCGATGTGGCGCGCCATCGACGCGACCAAGACCGGCGAGGCCGATGTCACCGTCTCCGCCGGCAACACCGGCGCGCTGATGGCAATGTCGAAATTCTGCCTGAAGTCGATGGCACAGGTCGACCGGCCGGCGATTGCCTGCCTGTGGCCGACGGCGCGCGGCGAGAGCATCGTGCTCGATGTCGGCGCGACCATCGGCGCCGATGCCCGCCATCTCGTCGATCTCGCGGTGATGGGGGCGGCCATGGCCCGTGTCGTCTTCGATCTCGACCGGCCGACGGTCGGCCTGCTGAATGTCGGCGTCGAGGAGATCAAGGGCGTCGAGGCGGTGAAGGAGGCCGGGCGCATCCTGCGCGAGGGCAACCTGCCGCATCTGACCTATCATGGCTTCGTCGAGGGCGACGATCTCGGCAAGGGCACGGTCGACGTGGTGGTGACGGAAGGCTTCACCGGCAACATCGCGCTCAAGACCGCCGAAGGCACGGCGCGCCAGGTCACAGACTACCTGCGTGCCGCCATCAGCCGTTCGCTGATGGCGAAGATCGGCTATCTCTTCGCCCGCGGCGCCTTCTCGGCGCTGCGCGAGAAGCTCGATCCGCGCAAATCCAACGGCGGCGTCTTCCTGGGGCTGGAAGGCATCGTCATCAAGAGTCATGGCGGTACGGATGCCATCGGCTTCGCCAGCGCGGCCGAGCTCGCCTATGAGATGGCGCGCGAGGATCTGATGGCGAAGCTGCGCGAGATGGTCGCCGCGAGCACGCAGCCGGCGCCTGTCGCCGCGCAGCCGGCCGACGCCGAATAGGGAATAGTCTCCTTGTCCATCTTGCGCTCACAGGTCGTCGGCTGCGGCTCCTATCTTCCGGCCCGCATCGTCACCAATGCCGAACTCGCCACGCGCGTCGACACCAGCGACGAGTGGATCGTCCAGCGCACCGGCATCCGCCAGCGCCATGTCGCAGCCGATGACGAGCCCACCTCCGTGGTCGGCCTCAAGGCCGCGCAGGACGCCATCGCCGACGCCGGCATCGACGCCGCCGAGATCGACCTGATCATCGTCGCGACCGCGACGCCCGACCATACCTTTCCCGCCACCGCGACTCAGATCCAGGCCGCGCTCGGCATCACCGGCGGCGTCGCCTTCGACCTGCAGGCGGTCTGCTCCGGCTTCGTCTTCGCGCTGGCGACGGCCGACAAGTTCCTCACGACGGGCGGCGCCAGGACCGCGCTCGTGATCGGCGCGGAGACCTTCTCGCGCATCCTCGACTGGGAGGATCGCGCGACCTGCGTCCTCTTCGGCGACGGCGCCGGCGCGGTGGTGCTGAAGGCCGTTCCCGGCGAGGGGACGCTCGCCGACCGTGGCGTGCTCACGACCCATATCCGCTCGGATGGCCGCTACAAGGACAAGCTCTATGTCGATGGCGGCGCGGGCTCGACCAAGACGGTCGGCTTCCTGCGCATGGAGGGCAAGGAGGTCTTCCGCCACGCCGTCAACAACCTCGCCGAGACGGTGCGCCATACCTTCGCCGAGACGGGGCTCTCCGGTACCGACATCGACTGGTTCGTGCCGCACCAGGCCAATCGCCGCATCATCGACGCCACCGCCGACAAGCTCGGGATCAGCCACGACCATGTCGTGCTGACCGTGGATCGCCATGGCAACACCTCGGCCGCCTCGATTCCGCTGGCGCTGGCGGAGGCACATAAGGACGGCCGGATCAAGCCGGGTCAGCTCGTGCTGATCGAGGCGATGGGCGGCGGTTTCACCTGGGGGTCGGCGCTGATCCGGTGGTGAGCCGGTTTGCGGCATTTGCTTAAATTGTGACGTTTTTCTTGCCGATTCGGGTCGATTTTCGTCGGCGTGGCCGCTAATCCCGCGTTCGAGGATTGACCGGGACAGCGCGGGCGCCTAGCGTCCGCCGTCCGTATTTGGCGAAGGGCGGAGGCTGCGGCCGCCGTCGATGATGCGCCTCTGGAGGATATGAATGTCGGGGCAAACGGTGACTCGTGCGGATCTGTGCGAGGCTGTCTACCAGAAGATCGGGCTGTCCCGCACGGAGGCGTCGAAACTGGTCGAGGCGGTGCTCGACGAGATCTGCGACGCGGTCGCACGCGGCGAGAACGTGAAGTTGTCCTCGTTCGGTTCGTTCGTTGTGCGAGACAAGGGCGAGCGAATCGGGCGTAATCCGAAGACTGGCGTTGAGGTGCCCATCGAGCCGCGTCGCGTGATGGTGTTCAAGCCCTCGAACGTGATGAAGGCCCGCATCAACGGGCAGACGGGTGAGGGCGAGACCGAGTGAATCTGGAGTTCCACGCCGGCGAAGCAGATGCGGAGGCCGAATTGGACACCAAGAGCCCCGATGCCTTCCGAACCATCAGCGAGGTCGCAGAGGACCTCGACGTTCCCCAGCATGTGCTCCGTTTCTGGGAAACCCGCTTCAACCAGATCAAGCCGCTGAAGCGCGGCGGCGGACGCCGCTACTACCGCCCTGACGACGTCGCCCTGCTCAAGGGCATCCGCCGCCTGTTGTACGGCGAGGGTTATACGATCAAGGGCCTGCAGCGGATCCTGAAGGAGCAGGGGCCGCGCCATGTCCAGGCCATCGGACGCGGAGGGCCCATCGGCCCGGCCAGCGGCGCCGGCTCGTCATCCGCGCCGGCGCGCGCCGATCACGCAGGCGAGGCGCCTCACGCCGATGACAGGGCGCCCCGGCACCCGCCCGTCCCGGAAGGGCTCGACGACATCACGGTCCTGACGGCCGTGATGGCCGAGCTCGGCGAGTGCCGGCGCATCCTCGAACGCGCGCTGAAGCCCGCCGCCGAGCCGGCCTGAGTGTAGCAAGCGGTCGAGCGCTTGCCCGGTTAGCACATAGTCTGACCCATGGCTGCGCTCCGGCGCTTGATTGCCGCCGCTTGCGCATTAGGTTCCCCCATCGGGGACGACCCCGGCTAGCAGCCCTTTCATGTGACAGGCGTGGACGACCTCGCCGGATTTCCGAGGAGCGCCGTCATGGCCTGGCTTTATCTTTTCATCGCGGGTTTGTTCGAGGTCGGCTGGGCGATCGGCCTGAAATACACGCAGGGCTTCACCCGCCTCATGCCGACCGTCTTCACGCTCGCCAGCATGGTGATCAGCGTCGGCCTGCTCGGGCTCGCCCTGAAGAACCTGCCGGTCGGCACGGCCTATGCGATCTGGACGGGCATCGGCACGACCGGCACCGCCATTCTCGGTATGGTCCTGCTGGGCGAGCCGGCCGGCGCGCTGCGTCTCGCCTGCATCGGCCTGATCGTGGCGGGCATCGTCGGGCTCAAGCTGGTCTCGGCCTGACGCTCCGGCGAGAGCCGGACGATGTCAGATGGGTCGCAAGGCGATCCCATCTGACATCCGAATCCGTCTCTGACCGAAGAGTGAGAGCGGGATTCTCGCGAAAACCGGTTTCCACTTCGCTCGAAAATGCTCTAGCGGCGGCGAAAGGCCTCGGGCCAGTAGCCGCCGCGTTCGAGCGCCACGATCAGCAGGACGATGGCGAGCGTCACCACGATCGTCGTCAGCTTGGCATTCCAGGGAACGCCACGACCGATCAGCCAGAACAGCGCCAGCCCGGCGATGAGGGGGATCATGATCTCCATGGCGCGAGCATAGGGCAAGCTCGCACCGCCCGCCAAATCCGGGGTCGACCGCCGCCGGACGGACGGTGTCAAGCTGGGGATGCGGCGCCGGTTGCTGTGACGGCTTCTGCCCGTCCGATGATCCTGTCGCCCTCGACCAGCGGCTTCAGGCGCGCCAGCTCGGTGGCGGCGAAATCGAGGAACAGCCGCACGCGCGGCGTATGCCGCAGATCGGGATGGGTCAGCAGCCAGAGATCGGCCGAGAGGTCGGGATCGGGTTCGGCAAGCCGCGTCAATCCGGGCCGCGTATCGCCGATGAAGCAGGGCAGGAAGCCGATACCGATGCCGGCCTCGACCGCTTCCGCGAGGCCGAGCACGGTGTTGAGCTTGTAGACGACCCGCTCGGGCGCGACGTGGCGCGCGAGATAGCGCACGGCGCTCAGCATGGTGAACTGCTCGCCGAGCGACACCCATTTGTGCTCCCACAGGGCCTCGCGCGCGGGCAGTTCCGGGCCGGGAAAATCGGCGCTGCGCCCATAGAGCGCCCAGGCGATGCGGGCGGGCTTGCGTCCGATCAGCGTCTCCGGCGGATTGTCGGTGGCGCGGATCGCGATGTCGGCGTCGCGCTTGGAGAGATTGGCGGCCTGGTTGCCGATCAGGATGTCGAGCCGGATATCCGGGCATTGCGCCAGGAACTTCGCGAAGACCGGCGTCAGCAGATCGACCAGCAACGTGTCGTTGGTGGCGATCCGCAATTCGCCGGCGGGCTTGATCTCCTGGCCGGCGAGCCGGCGCGTGAAGGCGTGGATGTCGTCGTCGACCCGGCCCGCGAGCTGGACCATCTCCTCGCCGGCCGGCGTCGCGACATAGCCGCTGCGGTGCCGCTCGAACAGCCTGACACCGAGCGCTTCCTCGATCTGGCCGAGCCGTCGGAACACGGTGGAGTGGTTGACGCCGAGCGCGTCGGCGGCTGCCGGCAGGGCCCGCTTGTCGGCGACGGCCTTGATCAGGCGGAAATCGTCCCAGGCGAGCGTTTTGGCGGCGGAGGGGCGAGGGGGAGACGTCATCCGGTCAGTTTCCGCCAAGGCATCGTCACGTTCAAGACCGACGCCGGCCATGGCCGGCGTCGGACGGAGGTTCAGTGCTGAGTTCAGGCGGCGTCAGGCGAGGGCGGGCTTCGCATCGAGGAGCGACGGCGCCGGCTTCACCGCGAAGGCGCCATCGCCGATCAGGGCGTGGGCGAAGGCGGTCAGCGCCAGGAAAGCCGGATATTCCCAGCCGCCGTTCGGGACATTGAACACCCAGCCATTCGGCGCATGGACCATCAGCGCGCCGAGCAGGATCGGGATCAGCAGCAGCGAGACATAGCGGCCGTAGAAGCCGAGCAGAATGGCGAGGCCGCCGAGAAGCTCCGCCAGCATGATCGGCCAGGCGAGGAAGCCCGGCAGGCCGACCTGCCCGAGGAAGCCTGCAAAGCCGGCCGGCGTGAAGATGACGAGCTTGAGATAGGCATGGGCGATGAACATGGCGCCGAGCGCGATGCGCAAGGCGAGGGCGCCGTAAGGAGCGAGGCGGGTATCGGTCATGGTCGTGTCTCCGGTTGGGTGAGGGTGGGCGGTATCGTTCGCCACCCAAAATCGTCCGGGACATGCAGCAATTCAAATTGTGATTTCGATCTCATGACATTGCACCAAAGCAATGATCTACCTCTGGCATTCCGGGCCGATGCTGCCAATCTCTCGGCCAACAGCGACGCCGAACCGGCCCTTTGGCGGGCGGCGCTCTCCTGAAACGCCTTTGGAACGGAGGACCGTCATCATGCAGATCAATGGGCTTCACCACGTCACCGCCATCTCTGGCCCCGCCCGCCGCAATCTCGATTTCTACAGCCGCGTGCTTGGCCTGCGCCTGGTCAAGAAGACCGTCAATTTCGACGATCCCGGCACCTATCACCTCTATTTCGGCGATGCCGACGCGGCGCCGGGCTCGATCCTGACCTTCTTCCCCTGGGAGCATGCGGCGCCGGGCCGTCTCGGCGTCGGCGAGACGCAGGAAACCGTGTTCCGGGTGCCGGAAGGCTCCATCGGCTTCTGGGCGCACCGCTTCGTCGAGCAGGGCGTGCCGCATGAGGCGCCGCTGAAGCGCTTCGGCGAAACCGTGCTGAGCTTCCGCGATCCGGACGGGATGCGGCTTGCGCTCGTCGGCCTGGCCGGCGTCGAGGCCGAGCCCTATTGGACGGATGGCAGCATCGGCCCGGAGAACGCGATCCGTGGCTTCCACAGCGTCAGCCTGCTCCTGGCCGATGCGGCGCCGACGGCGGCGATCCTCACCGACGTCTTCGGCTTCGCCGAGGCCGCCCGCGAGGACACGCTGATCCGCTATGCGGTGAAGGGCACGCAGATCGGCGGCGTCATCGACCTGCGCGTCGCCGGCGGCTTCCTGCCGGCCCGGCAGGGCACGGGCTCGGTCCACCATATCGCCTTCCGGGCGGCCGATGACGCCGCGCAGCAGGAGATGGTGCGCCGTCTTGTCCAGAACCATGGCATCAGCCCCACGGAACAGCGCGATCGGAACTATTTCCGCTCGGTCTATTTCCGCGAGCCCGGCCATGTCCTGTTCGAGATCGCGACCGACATCCCCGGCTTCGCCGTGGACGAGCCGGCCGCCGAGCTCGGCCGCTCGCTCAAGCTGCCGGCCGGCCTCGAGGCGCATCGCGCGCAGATCGAAGCCGTCCTGCCCGAGCTCGCCTGACGGCGACCAACACCGCCGCCTCGCTCGCCGTTCGCGGGGGCGAGGCGGCTCCTCCGCTTCCTGAAGGGAGAGACCTCATGACCGCGACCGCAGCCGATACCGGCTTCATCCACGTCTTCGAGCCGGGCAGCGCCGCCGCCCGCAAGCCGCTCCTGCTGCTGCACGGCACCGGCGGCGACGAGCGTGACCTGCTTTCCCTGGGGCGCACCGTCGCGCCGGGTGCGAGCCTGCTCTCACCGCGCGGCAAGGTGCTGGAAGGCGCCGCGCCGCGCTTCTTCCGCCGCCTGGCGGAAGGCGTGTTCGATGAGGCAGATCTGATCCGCCGCACCCATGAACTCGCCGACTTCATCGAGGAGGCCCGCTCCCGTTACGGCTTGCCGGCGCCGATCGCGCTTGGCTTCTCGAACGGCGCCAACATCGCGGCGAGCCTCCTGCTGCTGCGGCCGGAGGCGTTGGCCGGCGCGGCGCTGCTGCGCGCCATGCCGCCCTTCCGGCAGCCGCTGCGTGTCGACCTGGCGGGCAAGCCCGTGCTCCTGCTCTCGGGCCTGCTCGACCTGATCGTCCCTGCCGCCGGCGCCGAGGCGCTGGCGCAGACGCTCGCGGCCGACGGTGCCACCGTGGAGCATCGCAGCTTGCCGGCGAGCCATGGACTCACCCAGGCGGATATCGGGCTGCTGAAAGACTGGCTGGCGCGGGTTTGATCTGGAGGCGGCGCTCCTCGCCCGAGTTTTAGGATTGCTGCTTGTGGAGGAGCCAGTCGGCGTAACGTTGTGCGAAATTGCTGGAAACGCGGTCGATCGGATCAGGCATGAAGGCTTGGTCGAGCAACGCGCCACCGATTCCCTGACCGGCGAGCGCGTTGACCGTGAGATCCGGCACTGCAAGGAGGATCTTTCCGCTCTTGCCGTCGATCAGATCGACATGGGCCGTAATGCGATGATCGCCGCCAACCAGCACCCGCTGAATGGCTGAGCTGATCATCAGGTTTTTGATCGTTACCCGGAGCGTGACCGGTCGTGACCCGGAGAGCTCGGGCTTCAGCGTCCTCTCCAATGCGGTTGCGATCTTCCGTGCCGCAGCTTCCCGCACATAGGCACGGCCTTCCTCGGTCTTGCCGAGTTCGTCCGACTGGATTGCCGGCAATCCCTTGGAGGCCGCATAGGCGCGTTCTGCGTCACCCCACCAGATGGCGGCGCTCTGGTCGTAGCCCACATGCACCGACTTCAACCCGAAGGATGCGATCTCGTCCGCTGGAATTGTATTGGAAACGCTGATGCAGCCGCCGAGCGACAGGACGATCAGTGCAAGCGAAAGGAGGCGAATCATCGGAGGTCTCTAAGCTGTGGAGAGCGCAGCTAGAGGTTGCAATCGGCCTGCGGGCAACATCGACTATGGCAGCATTGTGGCGAGGCCCGTGCGAACATCGACGTGGATGTTGTCATCAGGGCTTCAAAGCGGATTGCATCCGGTTCGGCCCACCACTATAAGCCGGTCCGTCGGAGCGTAGCGCAGCCCGGTTAGCGCACTTGTCTGGGGGACAAGGGGTCGGAGGTTCGAATCCTCTCGCTCCGACCATTCAAATTCCTGAAGAAACCATGTGAGCCTTGCCCCGAAGGGCTCACCGCGGCTTCAGGGTTGTCGCAGCGATCGCAGCTGCGAAACATTTACCCTCGCCCGATACGATGATTGCGAGGAGATCCACCCGGCGTCACTGTGCGCAGGGGAGATGGATCAGGTGTCGGAGTTCGGAAAGCCATGTCTCTCGCGCCTGCGGCCGCGCCGCGTGCATCCGTGAACGCGTCCTCTGCCGCCGATGAGCAGACGGGCCGGTCGCTTGCCCGGCTGTTCGGGGAGATCCGCCCGGACTGGCACTCCGCCTGGGCCTGGGACAACTACGAATCAACCATCCTCACGCTCGCGCGCACCTATGGGCTGCGCAGCGTCTGCGAGATCGGCGGCGGGCGCGATCCGCTGTTCACCGCCGGGCAGGCGACCGAGCGTGGGATCGACCTGATCGTCAACGACATCGACGCCGGCGAACTGGCATTGACCCCCGCCGGCCTGAAGACGGCCCGTTTCGACATTGCCGGCGACCTCTCCGAGCCGGATGTCGCGCCCGGCGGTTACGACATGATGATCTCGCGCATGGTCTTCGAGCATATCGACGGCGTCGAGCAGGCCTGGCGTAACGTCCATGCGCTGCTGGCGCCCGGCGGCGTGGCGCTTGCCTTCTTCCCGACGCTCTGGGCGCCAGTCTTCGCGCTGAACCATGTGCTGCCGGAGAAAGCCTCGCGCGCCATCGTCCATGCGCTGTTCCCGGCGCGCCGCGACGGCGGCAGCGATCCGAAATTCCCGGCGCTCTACGACTGGTGCCGCGGCAATCCGCGGATATTGACGCCGATGCTGAATCGGGCCGGCTTCCGCGACATCCATATCCAGCCCTTCTGGGGGCATGGCTATTTCGACCGGATGCCGGGGCTGAAGCAGCTCGACCATAGCTTCAACGCGCTGGCGGCGAAGACCGGCTGGAGCCTCGTGACCACCTACGCCTATGTCGTGGTTCGCAAGGAGCGCGGCTGAGGCGCTCCCGCGGCGTTCGGATCGGGCAGGGCGCTGAGGCCCCAGACCAGCCCGAGCATGAGATAGAGATGCCGCCAGTGGTCGGTGTCGATCTGCAGCCCTTGCAGGATGAGCACGAACAGCACCGACCACAGCACGATCGCGTGGTTCTGCCAGGCCGCGCGCCGGAAGACGAGCCGCCAGCCGACATAGATCGTCGCCGCCATCAGTGCGAGCCAGGCGATGCCGCCGAGCCAGCCATAGGAGGCGAAGGCGTTGATGTAGACGTTGTGCGGGTCGGCCTGGTTGAAGAGCCAGCGGAAGCGCAGCGGCCCGAAGCCGTTCGGGGCCTCGAGCAGCATCGGGATCGAGCGGATCTGGTTGCCGAAGCGGCCGGTGACGCCCTGGTCGTAATCCTGGTCGAGGCTCGCGCGGACCTCGAAGACGGCGCGGATATTCTCGAAGGACAAGGCGACCAGAAGCGCCAGGATCATGGCGACGAGCGCCGCCAGCGACATCGCCACGATACGGCCGCGGGCCTTGCCGTCGGGCGCGATCAGGAAGTTCAGCGCGGTCATCATCAGCGCGGAGGCGACGAGCACGCCCCAGGCGCCGCGCGAGAAGGTCAGGAACAGCCCGGCCAGCGGCACGCTGAGTGCGAAGAGCCCGCGCAGGATGCCGGTTTGTCCGGTCAGGATGCGCTGGAGCACGTAGACGATCGCCAGGGTGAGGAACGGCCCGAGCACGTTCGGGTCCTTGAAGGTGCCGGAGGCGCGCCCGTAGAGGGTGAAGATCTCACCGAGCCCGGCGACGTCGAAATAGCCGAGAATCGCTGCCACCCCCGCGCACCAGGCGGCGAGCAGATAGCCCTTCCGCAGCGCCTCGAGCCGCGGCAGCGTATCCTGCGCCATCGCGCCGGCGAGCACGACCGCGGTGATCATCAGATAGGCCGAGACGGCCGTGAAGCGCACCGAGGCCGGGTCGTCCATCCAGGGGATCAGCGAGAAGGCGCCGCCGATATTGTAGAGCAGCAGCAGCACGGCCAGCGGCAGCAGCTTCTGCGAGAAGCGGATGCCGGTGAGCGCGAGCACGAAGAGCACGAGCAGAAACACCAGCTCATAGGGCGAGGGCTCGATCAGCACGAGGCCGCCCGAAGCCGCCAGCAGCCAGAGCGCGCCGCGCTGGATCGCGGCGAAGGAGATCGCCGCGCGCCGGCCCTGAGCCTGCGAATGCTGCACGGTGGCGCTCAATAGGCGTTCTCGTTCTTGGTGAGCAGCGAGAACGGCGTCTTCGCCAGGATGTAGAGATCGAGCAGCACCGACCAGTTCTCGATGTAGTAGAGATCGTGCTCGACGCGCCGCTGGATCTTGTCCTCGGTGTCGGTCTCGCCGCGCCAGCCATGGATCTGCGCCCAGCCGGTGATGCCGGGCTTGACCTTGTGGCGGGCGAAATAGCCGTCGACCACCTGCTCATAGGCGCGGTTCAGCGTCTTGGCATGGATCGCGTGCGGCCGGGGGCCGACGAGCGAAAGATCGCCCTTGAACACCACATTGATCAATTGCGGCAGTTCGTCGATCGAAGTCTTGCGGATGAAGCGGCCGACGCGCGTGACGCGTGGATCGTCCTTGGTGACCTGCTTTGCCGCCGCGTGGTCGGTCATCTCGTGACGCAGCGAGCGGAACTTCAGCACCTCGACGATCTCGTTGTTGAAGCCGTAGCGCTTCTGGCGGAAGAACACCGGTCCCTTCGAGTCGAGCTTGATCGCGATGGCGGTCGCCAGCATCACCGGAGAGAGCGCGATCAGCGCCAGCGTGCCGACGAACTTGTCGAACAGCCATTTGACGACGATGTCCCAGTCCGCGATCGGCCGGTCGAATACGTCGAGCACCGGCACGGCGCCGAGATAGGAATAGGAGCGGGGCCGGAAGCGCAGCTTCGACATATGGGCCGAGAGCCGGATGTCGATCGGCAGGATCCAGAGCTTGCGCAGCATCGTCAGAAGCCGCGCCTCGGCCGAGATCGGCAGGGTGAAGATCACCAGGTCGAGCCGGGTGCGCCGCGCGAACTCGACGAGATCGTCGATGGTGCCGAGCTTCGGATAGCCGGCGACGAGATCGGGCGAACGCGCATCGTTGCGGTCGTCGAAGATGTCCGCCGTCAGCGCCCTTGAGACAGATTCGGGATTTTCGGGAAGGGAGGATTTCTGGATCATCGCAGCCATTCAGGAGCGCAGATGAGACAGAAATCGGTGCCGGAGAAAGCTCCGGCAGAGCA